>ENA-ORCP01000347-ORCP01000347.1-human-gut-metagenome-genome-assembly--contig:-NODE-347-length-41325-cov-6.904965_pt1 | contig 41325 bp, 36 predicted proteins | sample MGYA00242990_ERZ507991 | MGnify/ENA primary metagenome ERZ507991 (study PRJEB26167, sample SAMN06115496) | human gut metagenome | host: Homo sapiens | place: China:Henan | collected 2015-05-07 | study... | reverse complement strand
GTATAGTTTTGTCCGGGAAAATAAACACCGGCCGGAAATTTTAATCTGTACCAATTCTGACCGGGTGGAACATCTTCATGAACTGGCACAACTTGTACCGGATATGCATTTTCATGTGGCGGCGATTACAGAGATGTCGTCCCGGCTGATGGCAGTTGGTGCCAATGAAAACGTGTTTCTGTATCCGAACGTGAAAACGCAGGTGCTGGATCACCTGTTTGAAAAATGTGATATTTACCTTGATATCAATCGCGAGGGAGAGATTGTAGATGCGGTGCACCGTGCATTTTTGAATAATCAGCTGATTATTGCATTTGAGGAAACGATGCACAATGCTTACTATACGGCACCGACCAATACGTTTCCGGAAAAAGAATACCGGGAACTGGCAGAGGCATTAAACACGGCACTTCGGATGCCGCAGATTATCGATCAGGCGCTGCAGATGCAAAAGAATGCGGCATTGACGGCCAAAAAAGAGGACTATAGCCCTATTGTGGGATAGGCATGCAGACCATATAATAAGAATACATTTGCAAACAGAAAGGAAAAAATATGAGAAAACAGGGAAATGATACAAACAGACCGCAGGTGGAGGAAAAAAAGGGAAAACGAAGGACGCTTACGGTTTTAGGGTATGCACTTATGATCGTTTTTTTGCTGATCGTTCTTCCGGTGGTTCTGCCGGCCATTTTCGGATACCACACGTACACCGTGGGATCGGATGCGACAGGCAACATTTCAAAGTATGGCAACGTCGTATATCTTAAGGCCGTTTCCAACGATTCCTATGACGAGGGAAATATTGTGGCGGTACAGGAAAGTGACAGCAGCCGCAAGGTGGATGTATACTATGTGGATGCGAACGATACGGCGGCACAGACACTTGCCATCCGGGAGGGAGAGACTGTGTCATATGAGCAGATCGCAGGAAAAGTTGTGGCAAAGACACCGTTTATCGGATACTTAAGCCAGCTTTGCTTTTCGGCAGCCGGAATCATTGTCACGATACTGATCTTTGCCGCAGGTCTGGGACTGATGATGTACGTCAACAAGATCAGCAAAGAGATCAATCAGGCGCTGGAGGATCAGAAAGCCTATTCTTAAAATAGAAAAGAACACAAAGAAGCTGTTGCACATTCCAAAAGTGCACAGCTTTTTTATTTGCCATCCATTTAAAAAAAGTGCACCTTTTTAAAAATTTGCTTACTGTAAAACCCTCTTGCCGGATGCTATCATTAGTTCATCAAATAAATGATCCGGCCGGTCATAAAAACCAGGAGGAAAAGGTATATGAAACGAAAAGTTATTTCAGCTGTACTTGTAGCAACAATGGCAGTAACCATGATGATGGGATGTGGCAGGATGAACGGGCCGAAGGGGAGCAGGCCGGACTGGAACGCGGAAGAGAGGAAGGAAGAGCCGAAGGAGAGCAGGCGGGGCTGGAACGCGGAAGAGAGGAAGGAAGAGCCGAAGGAGAGCAGCTTGGACGTGAACAGGCAGTGCTTTCACTTTGCCGTAAATTTGGATGTAGCCATGAAGAATCGATACAGCGCCTGATGGAGGAATGCAGCCTGACACGTGAGGAAGCCGAGAAACGGATGAAAGAATACCGGAGTGAGGATTAGAAACTAACGCTATCAATAGTTTAAAACTATTATAAATGCCTGAATTAATGTATTTTAATTAATCATTCCTATGTGATAGACTGCACTCATAAGAAAACACAGGAGGATTTTTTATGAGTACATTAAAGACACCGTTTAAATATGATTTCGTCGGAAGCTTTTTAAGACCACAGGAATTGAAGGATGCAAAGGCAAAGTTTGCCGGCGGAGAAATTTCCAAGGCAGATTATGACAAGGTCGTGAATGATGAGATAACGAAGCTGGTTGCGAAGCAGAAAGAACTCGGATTCCATGCAATCACCGACGGCGAGTTCAGAAGGACATTCTGGCATCTTGATTTTATGTGGGGATTAGATGGCGTGGAGCACCAAAATACCGGCAACGGCGTTCAGTTTGATGCTGAACTTGCTGTATTAGATGACACATATCTTGTTGGACCGGTTAGGGCAAAAGCGCATCCTTTTGTTGAGTATTTTAAGTTCCTTAAGCAGTTCGAGGATGAAAATACAGTGGCTAAGTACACAATACCGGCGCCAGCACAGACTTTTCAGCAATTTATCGTTCCCAACAATATTGAAGGAACCAGAAAATTCTATCCGGATAATGAAGCCCTGATTCAGGACATTGCAGCAGCCTACCGTGATATAATCAGGCAGTTCTATGATGCAGGATGCCGCAATCTCCAGCTTGATGACTGCACATGGGGTGCGGTAGTCGGTGATGCGGCGAAGCACAGGTATAAATCACTCGGCATAGATATAGAGGATGTCAAAGCAGATCTTCTCAAAATAAATAATCTTGCTCTTGAGGGTAAACCGGATGACATGGTAATAACATCGCATATCTGCAGGGGCAATTACCATTCAACATTTTTCACCAGCGGTCCATATGATTCCGTTGCGGATTATGTTTTTGCCAGGGAGAACGTTGACGCCCTCCTTCTTGAATATGATGACGCACGTTCCGGCGGTTTTGCTCCTCTTGCGAAGGTGTCAGATGATAAGATTGTGGTACTCGGTCTGATTACGACGAAGTCTCCACAACTCGAGGATAAAGACGCGGTCATTAAGAGAATTCGTGAAGCAGCCAAGTACATCCCGCTTGACCGACTCTGCCTCAGCCCGCAGTGCGGCTTCGCCTCATGCGAAATCGGCAACAAACTCACCGAAGAAGAGCAGTGGGCGAAATTAAGACTTATCAAGGAAATTGCCGAGGAAGTCTGGGGATAAAATCGCTCCTAATAATATAATAAATACCAAAACTCCCGCGTGCCGGTAGGCTGCGGGAGTTTTCGGATTTCTGATAGAAGGATCAAACTCATAATTTATCCTGCTATTTATATTTGTAACTGACCATTTTTAACTGGTCCAATAAATCATTTGCAAAATTAATAATTGTTTCATCATCCATTGCGTCCTGAGGATTGTCAAAATCATTTGGAAGTGATGGCTCACAATCATTGTTAGAAAGATTACCGTTCATTAATTCAGAAGGCGATACATCTAAAATAGTGCACAATTTGTTGAAGATGCCTACAGGGATTTTCTCTATGGATGAATCCTCATATCTGTAAACAGTGGACACAGAAACTCCGAGCTCTTTGGCAATTGATTCAGCGGATAATCCCCGCGCTTTACGAATCTGTTTAATTCGTTCTCCTAAATTCATGTTAAACTCCTTGTTTTTAATTATTTCATTACAACATTTTGTCGCAGAAATGCAAGAAAGGTTGTAAGATAATGATAGAATTAAATACGGATAAACAGGATAGGAGAGCATGCAAATGAAACAGATGGAGAAATTTACATATAACGGGCTGTTATTAATAACTAATAGTATTTTCCTGGCGATTATTTATTGGGTATGCCACGGCCGTGTATATATATACAGCACCGGGAAAACAGGAGGGTACATCAGTGGAATGGCGCTGATCGCGTTTGAGGTCATGGTAATGATTACATTGTACATAATCCACGATTACCTGAGAATCGAGAGAACGGTTAAGAATCTGATAAAGCATTGTGGAATTTCAGCAAGCGCAATCGGATTTGTATCGCTTATCGGAATGCCGTTTGGCAACAGAGCAATAACCATAATCAGGGCGGTAATGTTTGTAACAGCAGCTTTTATTGTATTTATTATTGCACGCCACCTTCATAAGCTAAAAAAAAGAAGGACACATTATTCCTGTCAGAAAAGCTCTTTTAAAATATTACACTCTGGTAATGCCTGTGGTCGCAACGGTTGGCTTTATTTTTGCTGGAATCCAGATACATAACGTAGTCCGGGCGCAACGGGAATACGACCGGTATGTTCAGGCATCCGAAAATAAAAATTCAACAACTGACGGAGTATTTGACGCGGAAAACATTATAGAAATCGCTTCAAAACTGACGTCGGATACATATGCCGAACTAAGCACAAGCGAGAAACAGAGTACATATAAGCAGCTGGCTGACATCATTACCGGGATGTACGGCACAAAAGAAATCTATCAGGTTGTGTTCATCGAAATGGACGAAAAAATAGATGGCAGCTATTCACATAACGAAAACATTATCAAATTATCAACCAACATAGCAAACGACCAGACGAAATGCATAATAACCTTGATGCATGAGCTGTATCACTCGATAGAGTGGTCCTACGCCGACCATTACAAAGACATAGAAGATAAACTTACGGACGACCAGCTTAAACTCTATATATTTACCAAAATCAGAACCTACAGAGATGAATTTGAAAATTATCCTAACATGGATGAACCGGGCGGGTACACTGAATACAGGAATCTCGAATGCGAGGAGGACGCAGATAAATTTGCACTGAAGTATGCAAATGCAGTGCTGCGCATGGTTGCATCGATGGTGGAAAACTGATGTATGGAAATCTGCTACCAAAAATTACAATTTTACGACCAAAAATTACATTTTACGTTTCTGAATGGGTAATTGTGGTATGCTTTATAAGAAATATTATTGAAAAAACACAATTAAGGAGGTCGTGAAAAATATGAAATATTGTGAATATTGTGGAACTCAGCTTAATGATGATGCAGGATTCTGCTCTAAATGTGGCAAACCACAGAAAATAGTCGGCAGCAGTCCGGTAATGCCAATAAGAGCAGAAAATAATGCTGCAAATATGAAAATTATAGTAAATGTATTTGTAATATTAATTTCTGCTGCTGTGAGTGTTTTTGTGTTATTGCAGGTAATAGCACCCTGGTGCAGACCATTGCGGGCATCAATGTGGGTTGAAAGTTATACCAATTTATACGAGATGTTGGAAGAGTTCGGATGGGAACAGTATATGTTTATGATTACATATACATTGTTGGCAGGAATGTCAATACTGACAATAGTAAAAGTATGGAAAAAGCAATATGTCGGCGCACTTGTATTCGGTCTGGTTTCGGTTATACCAAGCTTCATATGGACTTTCGATCTGTCTGAGTTTGATGAGGTAATCGCCGGATACACCGGATTTGGATTTAAGGCATTACAGTTTACAAGAATTGCAATTCCGGTTGCTCTTATTACATTGCTTATAATTGATGTGAATGTGAATAAGAAAAAATTACAGTAAGGAACGTTGCAAAATACGGAAGCTGTTGTAAAGCGGTAACTAAAGATGGTATGGGAATAAGGGCTGAAAGCCAGGAAGCTTTCAAGCTCTTATTTTATTGCCTGAAATTACCAATTATTACATAAAAATGACCAAAAGTTACATTTGCAGCAAAAATAAAATTTTTTTGATATATTCCCGTTTTTGACAGTTAAAAAAGGTAAAAGTCTCGCAGACGGCGTAAATACGCCATTTGCGAGACTTTGTTATTCGAGAAAAATGTGCTTATTTTTGTCCTTTTTTCGTTTGGTTTAAAATTTTTCGCATATTTTTTTGAGATGTAATCTGATAGTCTGTTCTAAAACCAAATGATTCATGTAAGGCATCTGTCAGGTCTGTTCCTGCGTAAGTTGGAATATATCCTTCGCCCGGTGCTATCATCATATCCATGGATTTTATTGTATTTATGATTCCTTCACGGGTGTATTTGCCATTCAGTTTCTTTCCTAAGATCCTGTATATGACGAGTGCAGTAAAGCAGGTGGTGAAACGGGCAGTAATCCTGTCTTTTATGGCGAGTTATACAGGTCTTGCTTTAAACTCTGTTTTCATTATTCTGAAACATTCTTCGATTTCCCATCTTTTCTGATTGATTTTAATGATACTTGATACATTGAATTCAAGATTTGTACATACTGCATACAAACCATCATATTTAGCTTCGTTATCGATTTGTTCCTGGTTGAGAGCAGTGATTGTTTTACTTGCAACTTCACCGTCTGAAGTGCAGTGACCCTGCTCGATAAAACGTTTCGGGTCGTTAGCTTTCTTTTTAGAAAGCTTAGAGGGTGCATCTACCAGTTTTCGAGCCCTTTCGATTTGTCGTTCTCGTATGGTTCTTTGATAATTACGATATTTGATGGAATACGTAACGATCAGATGCTGTTCAAGACCATCTTCATTCATCCATCTGTCTTTATAGAATACCTTGTTGTAACCGGCTTCATCATCGAGTTCACTCAATTTATATATTTTCGTACTTCCGGAGAGATGCCAGTCATCATCAAGACAAAAATCCTGTAGGAAGTTTTTGGGTTTTTTAATGGATTGAGTTGTTACAAATCCTCTGCCCTGAATGTTGTTGAATTTTCTGTTTGCAGTAGAAGACAGCCCTGCATCGGTACAAACAATAAAATCTGATGTATCAAAATCTTTTATGATTTTCTGCTCCAGAGGAGACATGGAAGGCTGATCGTTCTGATTGCCATCAAAGAGAGAGAATGCAAGCGGAATACCATCAGCATCCATGAACATACCCATCTGAACAATCGGATTAGGCCTGTGCTCTTTTGACACACCATATTTTCTAAAATCATCTTCTTCCTCAATTTCGAAATAGTAGTTGGTACAGTCATAGTATAAGATATCTTTCTTTCGATTGATTACATTCTGAGAATTCTTATAGAGTTCAGACTGAAAGAAATCATTCTCTTTTGCGATAACTTCAAGCGCTCTGTATATCTGATGGAGCTCACATTTTGACTGCTCAAGGAACTCTTTGGAGCTTTCGAGGGAAGACTTTTTTGAACCCGGCGCCGGGATTCTGTAATATACGAGCATAGAAAGAATGTCGTTCAAGTCATAATCAAACTTATACTTGCTAGATATCGCGGAGCAAATCTTATCAATCCCAAGTGAGTAATAAATATCCTGTAAAAAGAGATATCCAGCATTGCAGGAATGACGGACATTTTTATCAATGAGCTTGGATGAAGAATACTTTAACAGAATGTCCTGCTTCGATTCCTTTTCAGCAAGGGTTAGTTTTTTTGCGTATTCTTTTGCCCATTCGATGGGATCCTGATCACCGCATCTTGCTTTTATTTCTTCGGTACTACCAAGTCGCTCAATAGTTTTAGTGGAAGTTTTATTTCCGATACGAATGGATTTTTGTATGTAATAAGTTGGACAATTTTTTGATCCGGCTTTGACGTGTGCAGCACCTATGGTCAGAGAAGGTAAGTATGGACTGTCGGAACAGCAGTATTGTGATATGTTTTACAACCGTATATGTTCTATGCTTATGTGTGCGGCAGAATGGCACTATGACGGTTTGGTACTCGGCGCGTTCGGATGTGGTGCGTTTGGTAATGATGCAAGGACTGTTTCAGATTTATTCTATAAGGCTTTAAAGGAGTTTGGTTATATGGGTGGAGACCTCGGAACTTATTTTTCACGAATTGACTTTGCGGTGCTGGATGGTAGTACAGATCAATATAATTATAATGAGTTCCAAAGAAATTACGGTGACTTTTATTTAGGTCAGCCAGAATGATATGCGACATAGAAGCAATATTATCTAAATAAGTTATCCCCCCGCCCTGCCATAAATTATTTTATGTCAGGGCATTTTTTTTGAGAAAAAATACAGTTGACAGCCACGGTTAGTTTGGACTAACATAATCGAGAATTAGCTAAAAGTAATGAGTTGACAAATTGTATTGTCCGTCGGACAATCAGTATATGAGGAGCGATATCCGGAAGGAGACATATCAATGACAGTTCAGGAATGTTATGAGCAGGCAGGACTCGATTATAATGACGTTATGGACAGAATTGGAAATGAAGCCATAATTAAGAAATTTGCAATTAAATTTCTCAGTGACAGAAGTTTTAAGGATTTGGAAGACGGGATAGATGAAGGCGACGGGGAGAAGGCATTCCGCGCAGCACATAATATGAAGGGTATATGCCTCAATCTCGGCTTTACACCGCTATATGAGGCTGCATGTGAGATAACAGAGAAGTTAAGAGGGAGGGAAACAGAAGGAAGCGCGGAACTGTTTGAAAAAGTACGGGCAGAATACATAAAGCTGACGGACTGTATCAATAAACTTGCAGCGGAGGATTGACAATTGGAAAAAGATATAGAGATGTCGCATTTGGGCATTGACCAGCAGCAGGAGATTAAAGAGGGACTTCAGGCGGGACTGGATGTATCCGTATATGCTAAACCTGAATTTTATGCCATACAGATGCGCCAGATAAGACTCGGACTTATGGCAGGATTGCCGGTCGGGATTTATGCGTCCGACAAATACGACTGGTTTCAGATGGAGGAAATCAGACTGGGGCTTGAACATAAAATAGACATTAATAAATATGCAGACCCTTCAGTACCGTTTGATACCATGCGCCAGATAAGGGAAGGTCTTGAGCATGGAATAGATTTGTCCGCCGCATGGAATCTTCCGGCAGGCAAATTAAGGGAATTTAGGATGGCAGCCTGTGAGGGCATAGATATCGGAAAATATATCAAAGCAGGTTATGATGAAGAACAGCTTAAACAGATAAGAACAGCACTTGAGGAAGCTCTTGATATAGACCCATACATAAATCCTGCGCAGCGCGGGGCGTCCATAAGGGAAATCGCGCTGGGAATCGGCAAGAATCTGGATGTGAAGACATATGCCGACGAACAGATGAACTGGCAGCAGATGAGGGAACTGAGGAAGGGACTTGAACATAGAATTGATATATCGGTATACAATAACCGGATGTATTCATGGCAGCAGATGCGTGAGATAAGGCTCGGACTTGAAGAACATCTGCCGGTTGAAGAATACAAGAGTTTCATGTACACGGCAAAGGAAATGAATAAGCACCGGCTGAAACTCATGCAGGAAGCCAATAAAGCCAATGATAAGAACGAAGAAACGGGAAAACAGTATGATGATTTTACGCTTCTGACGGACGGAAAGCAGATGGAAGCATTTATTCAGGTATCCGCTGCAGGTATGAAGATACCGAAGGAAGAGATAATGTCGGCACTTGAAGATTGCGGTATAACATATGGAATAGATGAAGCTGCTATTGATGATATAGCCGGTAACGGAGCACAGAACACTATGATAACCATAGCGAGAGGCAGACAGCAGGAAGCCGGTAAAGACGGATGGTATGAATTTCTTTTTGACAGTGAAGCCGGGAAACATCCAAAGCTTAATGAAGACGGTTCTGTGAATTATAAGAATGTGAAGTGGTTCGAGATAGTCAGAAAGGGTCAGAAAATAGCCATATACCATAAGGCAGAACCGGGTATGCCTGGCTGCCGTGTGACAGGAGAGAAGTATGACGGCAAGGTGGGAAAGGAAATACCGCCGGTCAAGGGACATGGATTTTCCATAGCGCCTGACGGAGTGACATATGTAGCAGATATTGATGGCAGAGTCGCGTATAAGGATGGGATGCTTGAAGTCACAAGCGTGCTTGTACTGGAGGAAGATACAAGGACTGCCGGAAATATTAATTTTAACGGCTCGGTATATATACGAAACAGCATCGGCGAAGGCACTGTTGTCAAGGCAGCAGGTGACATAATGGCTGACGGATTCATAGAGTCCGCACAGCTTGAGGCGGGCGGCGATATAATCCTGAAGGAAGGCACCAATGCGGGAGGCCGCGGGCTTTTAAAGGCAGGCGGTAATGTGATGGGCAAATTTTTCGAGAATGCAACGATTGAGGCCGTCGGAAGCGTAAAAGCCAATTACTGCCTTAACAGCAATATTGTTGCGGGCAGGAATATCATAATATCGGGAAGATACGGTATGATAACCGGTGGAAATGCATATGCCGGCAGGAAAATAGAATCATATAACATAGGTAATGCGGCCGGTACGGCTACCTTATTAAGTATAGGCAAGCCGGATAATTTTGACGCGAGATTGAAGAATGTCGAAGACCGGATGGAAGCAGTTGACCGGGAACTTCACATGCTTAATAACATATATGATGAATTTATGGAGAAGATGAAGCCGGAAGAAAGAAATGTCAACCCTGTGTACCTTAAGGTTGAAGACGCCATATATACTAAGAATAAGGAAATGTCAGAACTTAAGACGATCAGGGAACAGATATTAAATACAGAAGAATTATATGAGCGCGGTAAAGTAGTCGTAAACGGAACAATATACCGTGGAACCAGCGTTTACATAAAAGGGGTCAGATGGGATGCCGGTACGGCTCGTAACATTAACATAAGAAAAAACGGAGACAGTATATCCGTGTATAGAAATTGAGGTTGAAATCCATGAATAAAATATTGATTGTAGATGATTCGGAAATAAACAGGGAGCTTTTAAGCGACATACTCAGTGATGAATATGAAGTGCTTGAAGCAGAGAACGGACTTAGCGCCACAGACTTGCTCAACCGCGAAAAAGATGAAATTTCAGCCATTCTTCTTGATCTTGTCATGCCTGTTATGGACGGATTCCGTTTCCTGGAGTGGATGAACAGGGAGAATCTTATATCCAAGATTCCGGTGCTTGTAATAAGCGGTGAGAATACAGTCCGGAACGAAAAAGCGTGTTTTGATGCCGGTGTATCCGATTTCATTGCCAGACCGTTCAATTCAATTCTTGTAAAGAAAAGAGTACAGAATGTGGTCAGTCATTTTGTATATAAGAACAGGCTTGAAGATAAGGTAGCCGAGCAGACAGAGGTTCTTAAGAAAGCATACCGGACACTCAAATATCAGGCGCAGAAACTTGAGAAACGCAACGAAGAAATTATAGATATGCTCGGTACGATTGTTGAGTACAGAAGCCTCGAAAGCGGGGAACATATCCAGCGAGTTAAGAATTATACAAGAATACTTGCTGAAAAATATGCCGAATTATATCCGGAGTGCGGTCTGGACCGGAACCATATTGATATGATAGTATCTGCCAGCTCTTTGCATGATCTTGGCAAGATATCAATTCCTGACAGTATTCTTATGAAACCGGGCAGACTTACCAATGATGAGTTTGAATATATGAAATCACACACAATAAGGGGATGTGAGATTCTTGACAGCATGAAAATAGAATGGGAGCCTGAATCCAGACAGATAAGTTACGATATCATCCGCCATCACCATGAGAAATATGACGGACGGGGATATCCTGATGGACTTAAAGGAGATGAGATACCGTTGTCTGCCCAGTTAGTATCGGTGGCTGACGTATATGATGCGCTTGTCAACGAGAGATGTTATAAAGACGCATATTCGACTGACGAGGCATTCCGAATGATCGTTAATGGCGAATGTGGTATTTTTTCTCCCAAAATGATGGAAGTATTCAGAAAAGTAAGAGGCCGGTTTGAGGAATTGGCCAAGTCACCGGTATAAGTATGTATGATAAAAGGATGATTAAATGTCAGGTAATATAGAAAATATTGCAGAACAGGTTGGACAGCTGAATAAAGCACTGGAAAATCAATATGATATATTAAAAGCATTGTGCGCGGATTATATATCGATTTATAAGATTGATTTTAATACAGGTAAGTATGAAATATATCAGACCGGAAACCTGCATAACAAAGAAATCGCCGAAAAGATAAAAGGTCTTAATGATTATAAAGCACTTGTGCGTTGGTACGCTTCGGAATACGTGATTCAGGAGGATATGGATTATTTCTGTAATGCTACGGCTGAAGAAACCATTATGAAGCATCTTCCGGAGAAAAAAGATTATACTATAAGATATCGTGCAAAGGGTCTGAAACAGGATTTTTGTTATTTCGATATCCAATATGCAGATGTAAGCCATAATCCGGGCGAGAAGAATGTTATAATGGCAATCCGTAACGTAGATTCAGTTGTGCGCACAGAAGAAGAAATGCGCCGGAATACGGCACGCGTCCACGAAGAGACTCTTAAAGGATCAGGCATAGGGATGTGGATGATTGTAATTGAGGAAGGTGTCAAGCCTAAAATGTATACTGATTCAATGATGCGCGAACTGCTTGGAGTGGATGACGAAATATTACCGGAAGACTGTTATGCATGGTGGTATGACCATGTTGATAAGAATTTTGTGTCACAGATTGATTCAAACATGGAAGAGATTCTTGTGAAAGGCAGAAGCGAAGTCAGCTATCCTTATAATCATCCGGATAAGGGAACTATGTATATCAGATGTGGCGGATGCAAGTCGTATGACAGTGTACATAACAGAATACGCATCAAGGGATATCATCAGGATGTAACCGAGATTATGACGATTAAGCAGAAACAGGATAAAGAACTTATGGATGCCCTTGTTGCGGCCAGAAGGGCGGACAGATCCAAAAGCGAATTTATATCACATATGTCACATGATATCAGAACACCGATCAACGGAATTATCGGTATGGTTGATATCGCATCCAGAAATCCCGAAGATGCAGAACTCCAGAAAAGAATGTGTAATAATGTGCGGGAATCGGCGGAACGCCTTCTCAATTTCATGAATGACGTTATCGAATACAGCGAAATGGAAGGCAGCAGGATGCAGTTTACGCATGAACCGGTTGATATCGCAAATATTATCGGAAATATACTTGAATTGACGGACAAACAGATTAATGACAAAAACCTCCGGGTTGTTACCAATTACGGAGACGATACATATAAGCTTGCGGGAAGTCTGAAACATATAAGACAGGTATTGTATAATATTATCGAAAATGCTATCAAATATAATAAGCAGAACGGAAGTATATCGATTTCTGTGCATAATGAGAAGACAGATGAAGAAAAGGCAGAGTGTTTCGTAACTGTTGCCGATACGGGCATAGGAATGAGCCGGGAATATGTAGAACATATTTTTGAACCTTTTACCCAGGGCTATGAAGATGCACGCACCAGTTATAAGGGAACGGGTCTTGGCATGGCCATATGCAAACGTATTATGGACTATATGCAGGGCACAATAGAAGTTAAGACCAATCCGGGCGAAGGCAGTGAATTTACGGTTAAATTTCCGTTGGATATATATGAGGAAGATACCGTGGCTGATGAGAATGCAGAAAATGACGATTTTGCAGGATATAAGATTCTCATTGCGGATGATAATAATATGAATCGTGAGATAACACAGTTTATGGTTGAGGAACTTGGTGCCAAAGCGGTAACCGTATGTAATGGAGAGGAAGCACTTGATACATTCCGAAAGTCAGAAGTGGGTTGTTTTGATTGCATAATTATGGACCTTATGATGCCGGTGATGGACGGTTTTGCGGCATCAGAACGTATTCGTAATCTGGACAGGGAAGATGCTCACACGATACCGATCATTCCGCTCTCTGCAAGCTCTTCCGAGGAGGATATGGAAAAAGCGGTTGAATACGGGATGAATGGCTATCTCGTAAAGCCCGTAAGTATTGAATTGCTGAAACGTACTTTACAAAATATGATATAAGTGCTAGTATATCAGCAGTTAAATATCAGCACTGGTAACAGGGATGTATGTTTTCGTGATACGAAGAAGTGGCAGCGGAGATGTAAGTCCCTTTTGTATAATAGCTGATATAGGAAAGGAAAGAGATATAATGAATGGCTTGGTTATTATTCTGATTGGTATAGTGTTTCTTGCAGCCGGATATATTTTCTACGGAAGATGGCTTGCGCGCAAATGGGGTATAGATCCTAAGGCAAAGACACCGGCTTATACCAAGGAGGACGGAGCGGATTATGTTCCGTCATCCAAATTTACTGTTTTTTCGCATCAGTTCTCATCAATAGCGGGAGCAGGCCCTGTTACGGGACCGATACTCGCGAGTGTATTCGGCTGGGTTCCGGTTCTTCTCTGGCTGTTAGTCGGAGGTATTTTCTTCGGAGCGGTGCAGGATTTCGGTTCGCTCTATGCTTCCGTCAAGAACGAAGGCAAATCAATAGGAATGATTGTTGAGAAATACATAGGCAAGATAGGCCGGAAACTTTTTATGATTTTCTGCTGGTTGTTCACACTTCTTGTTATAGCGGCATTTACCGATATGGTTGCAGGAACTTTTAATGCAAAAGGCCTTGGCGACGGCGTTGCCGACGAACAGTTATTTGCCAATGCATCAGCGGGCTCGATATCAATGATGTTTATCGGAGTTGCGATTATCCTCGGTGTTATAATTAAATTTACCGGAAACAAGTTAAAAGAATGGATGAAAGCGATAATTGCCATCGCACTTCTTATCGGCATGTTTGCGCTTGGCATGAATCTGCCGATATATGCGACAAAACAGACATGGGTATTTATCGTAATGGCATACCTTTTCTTTGCATCAATATTGCCTATGTGGCTGATGATGCAGCCAAGGGATTATCTGACTACTTTCATGCTGCTCGGCATGATAGGCGGCGCGGTAATCGGTGTGTTAGTGGCTCATCCGTCAATGAATCTTAATGCGTTTAACGGTTTTAAGGTTAATGATTCATATCTGTTCCCGACACTGTTTGTAACCATAGCGTGCGGTGCCGTTTCGGGCTTCCACAGCCTTGTGTCATCAGGAACATCTTCAAAGACCGTAAGCAACGAGAAGGATATGCCGTTTATCGGCTTCGGTGCGATGCTTTTTGAGTCATTGCTCGGTATCGTGGCACTTGTTGTTGTAGGTTCGGTTGCCGTAAACGGCACGAAGCCTGACGGAACACCTTTTGCGATTTTCTCATCGGGTGTTGCCGGATTCCTTGAGAAACTCGGCGTAAGCAATACTATCGCCACTGTATTCATGACGATGTGTGTATCGGCACTTGCCCTTACATCACTTGATTCCGTGGCGCGAATCGGAAGAATGTCATTTCAGGAGATTTTTGCCGGGGATTCCAAAAATCCTCTGGTCAAAGTTCTCACGAATAAATATTTTGCAACGGTGATCACTCTCGGAATAGGTTATCTGCTTGCAATGGGCGGATACAGCAAGGTATGGCCGTTATTCGGTTCGGCTAACCAGCTCCTCGCGGCGCTTGTACTTATAACGCTTTCCGTATTCCTTAAGACGACCGGCAGAACAGGATGGACACTTTATGTTCCGATGTTTGCAATGCTCGCCGTAACGTTTACGGCACTTGTTCAGAAAACGATCGCACTCGTTCGTGCAATCGCTGCGCACAGCGCGACATTCCTTTCGGAAGGTCTCCAGCTAATTATCGCGGCACTGCTTATGGTACTCGGAATATGCGTGGCAGTCGGATGCCTTAGAAAACTGTTTACCGCTAAGAAGCAGGAAGCATAAATTTATATCTGTGATTTATATGGCACAGTCAGTGAATGATAAATTCATTGACTGTGCTTTTTTATGTTGACAATATGAATATGTTATTCTTTTTGATGAGCCGACATCGGCACTAGACCCGGAACTTATCGGTGATGTATTCTATAATACCAAAGAAGAAAGAACCAGACAGTTTTTTGCAAGGATCAACAGAGAAGTTGAATATAATATTTAGTAAAGGAAGGATACCGGCATGGGATATTGAGTTTTGATTCTTTTGTGGTATAATAGCTAATTGAAGTCAGAACGGAGATTGGTTTTATGTCAGTAAAGAAACATCAGGGAATTCTATTTATTATACTGGCGGGATTCTTTTTCGCCTTAATGTCATTTTTCGTAAGGCTTGCCGGCGACCTGCCGACAATGCAGAAAGCTTTTTTCAGAAATGCGGTGGCGGCGGTTATATCGGTTGCCATGCTGCTTAGGAGTGAAGAGAAGTTCAGGATACATAAACATAGTATTCCCGGACTTCTCTTAAGAAGCTTCTTTGGAACCGTCGGACTCATATGTAATTTCTATGCAGTCGACAGGCTCAATATAGCGGATGCCAATATACTTAACAAGCTGTCGCCTTTCTTTGCGATTATAATGTCTTATTTTATACTCGAAGAAAAAGCCAACATAATCGAGTGGATATGCGTTGCGGCGGCATTTGCCGGAGCAGTTTTTGTTGTTAAGCCGTCCATGAATATGCAGTTTGTGTATGCTCTCATCGGGGTATGCGGCGGTTTCGGCGCGGGTGTTGCATATACTTTTGTCAGAAAATTAGGCCAGAGCGGTGAGAGAGGCCCGGTTATAGTTATGTTTTTCTCAGTATTTTCGTGCCTTGCGACGTTGCCTTTTATGATAATAGAGTATGAGCCGATGAGTGCCATACAGTGCATATTCCTGCTGCTTGCAGGGGTATCGGCAGCCGGCGGGCAGCTTTCGATCACCAAGGCATATACGAAAGCACCGGCGAAGGAGATTTCGGTATTCGATTATACGCAGGTTATTTTTGCGGCGCTGTTGGGATTCATATTCTTAGATCAGATGCCTGACATATTCAGTGTAATAGGTTATATTATAATAATAGGAAGCGCCATATTCAAGTGGTGGTATATTAAAGAAAAAGACAAAAAGGAGGGCTCATCATGAGCGGCAGGGAAGTAAAAGGGAGCATGATAAGCGGAAATCCCGCCAGGGAACTGATAATTTTTGCAATTCCGATGATTCTCGGCAATCTGTTCCAGCAGTTTTATAATATTGCAGACTCGGTAATCGTCGGTAAATTCTTAGGTCCGGATGCGCTCGCGGCCGTAGGTGCTTCCAATTCAATCACCACTCTTTTTGTAATGGTGGCGATAGGAACCGGTATAGGATGCTCGGTTATAATATCGCAGTTATTCGGCGCCGGCCGTATGAAAGATGTCAAAAGCTCGATTTCCACGGCACTCATTGCCATATTTGCGTTCAGTCTTATACTGAGCACGATAGGATTCATGCTTTCCGGCAATATTCTTAAGTGGATGCACACGCCGTCGGATGTATACGAAGAAGCAGATAAATATCTTAAAATATATTTTCTCGGTTTCGCTTTTCTTTTTATGTATAACGCATTCAACGCGGTGTTCAATGCGCTCGGTGATTCGGCGAAACCGCTTGTGTTCCTTATTTTCTCTTCGGTGCTTAACATCGGGCTTGATATTCTGTTCGTGTGGAAATTCGGATGGGGCGTAGCCGGTGCGGCATGGGCGACGCTTATAGCGCAGGCTGTTTCGGCAATAATATCATTTATTGTATTGATACATAAGATTCGCGGAATGCAATGTGAACGTTATGACAGATTCAGTCCGGGACTTTTGAAGAAAATGGTAAGCATGGCGATTCCTACGGTCATACAGCAGTCCATCGTATCAATCGGCCTTCTGCTCATACAGTCGGTTGTCAACCGTTTCGGTTCGGATTTCTTAGCCGGATATACGGCGGCGATAAAGATAGATAACCTTGTAATCGTGCCGATGGTAAATGTCGGTAATGCGGTGTCCACATTCACCGCCCAGAATATCGGAGCGGGTCAGTTCGACCGTGTTAAGAAGGGATACAGGACCGGACTTATAATGGCAGCGGCAATCGGTGTCGCACTCGGAATATGGCTGCATTTCGGCTCCGAGAGCATTATAGGACTTTTTATGGATGCGGATGACGGAGCTGCTGCGATTCATGTTGGAACCGAATATCTGTCCATTATCTCGTTACAGTATTTTATGATGGGAGTGATGAATGTCACGGCGGCAATCTTAAGAGGTGCCGGGGACAAAAAATGGTTCCTTGCGCAAAGTCTTATCAATCTTGCTTTCAGAGTTGCACTTGTATACATTCTGGCGGATATCACGAAGGGCTACGTCATCATGTGGGCCAGCGGAGTTGGCTGGGCAATAGGATTTATGATATCTTATTTCCGTTACCGTCAGGGCGGATGGCGCCGATGCATATAATGCCGGTAATGTCAGCAAGTACCCAGCCAATCGGAATCGACATCCAGATGCCTGTCTCGCCTATAAAATATGCCAAAATATAGGCGAGAAGGACGCGCATGCCGAGCGATATGACTGTGAGTACGACTGACATGCCGGCTTTTTTGATAGCCCTGAAATATCCGTACAACAGGAAAAGCCAGCCGATACCTATATAGAAGGCTCCTTCTATTCTTAAATATCTTACGCCGGATGCGATTACGTCAATCTCATCCGCTTTCACAAATATTCCCATAAGCTGTCTTGCAAAAATAAATACAACCGCGGAAATAACGATACAGAATACCATCGAAAGGCCGAAGGCTTCTTTGGTTCCGCGTCTGATCCTTTCATGCTGTCCGGCACCGTAATTCTGCGCCACAAAGGTCGAAAATGCGTTACCGAAATCCTGTACCGGCAGGTACGCAAACGTGTCAATCTTGACTGCGGCGGCAAAAGCGGCCATCGTTACAGGTCCGAAGCTGTTTACGAGTCCCTGCACCATGAGTATGCCGAAATTCATGACCGACTGCTGGACGCAGGTGAGCGATGACATTTTCGTTATTTCTTTGAGAATTCCCGGATTATAATGCCTGTCGTCCCGTCCCGGAAGGAACTCCCTGCATTTCATAATAGTGTATAATAATATACCAATAGCCGATATGTACTGTGCGATTACCGTTGCGGCCGCAGCGCCTCCGACACCCATCCTGAATACGGCGATAAAAAGCAGGTCAAGTCCGATATTGACCACTGACGATATCCCGAGGAATACAAGAGGTGCCACCGAGTTGCCGAGTGCGCGTAACATACATGAGCAGTAGTTGTACAGTGATGTGGCGATAAGTCCCGCAAAAATTATCTTAAGATACACTCGCATATCCGGCCTTACCTTGTCCGGAACACGCATAAATGTGAGTATCGGGTCTAAAAATACAAATACCAGAATGTTGACCAACAGTGTCACAGCCATGATCAGCACGAGCGAGTGAAGTATGGCAAGGCGGAGCCTGCCTTTTCTATTCTGCCCGTAATATATGGAAAAAAGTGCGCCGGAGCCCATCGAAAGACCCAGAAAAACCGATGTCAGAAATGTCATGAGAGTGTATGCCGAGCCGACCGCTGCGAGCGCGTTGCGCCCGATTACCCGTCCGACGATGAGCGTGTCGGCGATGTTGTAGAATTGCTGTAAAAGGTTGCCGCCAATCATTGGCAGGGCAAACAGAATAAGTGTTGATGATATTTTCCCTTTGGTTAAGTCACGATACATGTGTAAAAACCTTCTTGTAAATAAGTGTCTGTTAAAAAGAATTATAGATAGCGGAATGTTTTTAGTCAAGTTGGATGACGGCGGGAAATTGTTACGAAAATGTTAAGTTTTCAGCCAGTTGTTGACGCGGGATACGGTATGATTTAATATAAATATAAATTAAACAGAAATAATGAAGGAAAGGCGTAATTATGAAAAATAAAATTGCCACAATTTATAACTCAAGACATTCGGGAATATTAACCAATAAAACACTGAGGCCAATATCAACAAATGATAAAAGAGTTACGCCTTTAATAATTTCTAAATGGGGAGGCGGACCGATAGTGCAACATTATCTTAATTATGAATTTGGATTAGAAAGTGGTGTTGCGTATTTTCATTTATTTAAATAAAAGTGAGGGGAACGAAAATTATGAGAAGATTTAATGTAGTTGCAATTTCTCTGCTGATAACATTGCTGGCAACGGGCTGCGCTACCTCCTCGCAGAGCACGGAAACCAAAACAAAGTCACTGGGCGACTTGTACAATGCGGGGCTAGAGTATGCAGCGGAGGACGGACAGAAAATCGAATGGAATGAGCTGCCTGATGAGGTGCTTGAAAGATGGAGCGGCGGATGCGCCGAAATAGCAGAACTTCTTGCGAGGGATGATTATGGCGAAGCGGTGTACAGGCATTATATGGACACATTCGGTAACACGCAGTCCGGTGTAACGGTGGGATATACGGATGAAGTTTCGGACGCCGCGGAACGTATGTTAAGAAGAATGGACTTTGATGAGATGCTTCTCTCACAGGATGCAGCATATGACGGATTATCGGACAGTGAGAGAAGGGCGATTCTTGACACGATAGTATATAAGTCGGTCAAGAGAAAAAATGAGAAGTGGGGAACGTATTATCTGAGCCAGTTCTATAACGGTATTGCCTGCCATGGCACACAAAGTAAATGGTACGAACTGCTTAAAAGCTCAGAATACACGGGAGATGCGAAGGAAATTGCCGATAATGTCATTAAAAGGTGTGAACAGTTTGAGACATTTATGAGCATGGAATGTGATGTATCTGATGATACTGTTACATTGTATAGGAATGCGCAGTTTAAATATATGGTGTCGCCGTACACCATTATGCTGTATGATACCGGAGATGCGATGCTTGATACGATTACACAGACAATTCCCGAAGCGAAGGACCTGTCGGAAATGGCTGATTACCCGCAGGTATTGTACGAACATTATATGCATACCGATGTTCCGCTTAAAGATGATGGATATTATGCATCCAAGGCGATGGAGTTTGACGAGGTTATGCTTGCCACAGATGCAGTCTGTGCGGCATTGAGCGATGAGGAGAAGGATGCTTTGATACAGAAAATGAATGACAATGTAATCTTAAGAAATGACGGAGAACATTATCCGTGCAATAATGGTTTTTTTGCATATATTGAGTGGGCGGGAGAAAAAAGTAACTGGAATAAATATATGAAAAAATGACAACAAATATTCCAATATATTTATTGACTTTTTCTGCCGGCTTGCGTATACTGTAGGTAGAATAAAGTGTAGGAGGTGTGTGACATGGCAATTGCAGCAGATTTGTTACAAAGTCTTGTACCTATTTCACAATTTAATAAAGGGCAGGCAGCTAAGATATTTGACAGACTTCAGTCAGAAAAAGAATTGATTGTATTAAAGAATAATCAACCGTCTGCAGTGATTCTGTCACCTGAGGAGTATACAAGATTAACGGAAATAGAGGAGGATTACTATCTTTTACTGGAAGCAAGTAAACGGATTGAAGAGAATGGGATAACCAAAACGGTTTCATTTGATTATCTTATAAAAGATCTGGGAATCAGGAAAGATGAACTTTCGGATGCGGAGGATGTAGATATCGAATGATATGGAATATTGAGTTTCTGGAAGAAGCAGTTAAGGACATAAAGAAACTTAACCGTGCTGTGCAGGTACAGGTATTAAAAGGAATCCAGAAAGTAAGCAGGAATCCGTTGCCGGCCGAAGAGGGAGGTTATGGCAAACCATTAGGAAATAAAAGAGGAGTGCATCTTACAAACCTTATGAAAATTAAATTCCGGGAATTGGGGATAAGAGTAGTTTATAAGGTAGAGAGGGTTGATGAAATAATGAAGATCATTGTCATTTCAGCAAGAACGGATGAACAGGTATATAAGGAGGCTGCCAAGAGAAGGGAAAAACATGATTTATAAGAATCTCTTATAACATCAGCCGCACAAAATTATTGACATTTGTGCGGCTGATGTTATAATTAAGGACGCATTATTGATGCCGACAGTTCGATTGTACCATCCTGTCGTTAAGTAAAACCAGGACTATTTTTTAACATAATTCTAACCAGATCCCCGGAAGAATTGAATATGTTGAATGATAGCTTTGTGTTTTGCAAAGCTTTTTTTATTTTCAAGGAGGAAATTATGGATAACAAAAATGTTACAAAAACTTTTATGTGCATAGGTATCATCTATGTTACATGCCTTCTGCTTTCCAATCTGGTAGCAGGTAAGATGTGGGCAGTGTCATCAAATATTACACTTCCAGCCGCAGTGGTATTATTCCCTGTGACATATATTTTCGGGGATATTTTTACAGAAGTTTACGGATTCAGACGCGCCAGAATAATTATCTGGCTGGGATTCGGATGCAGCTTTTTCGCGGTAGCGGTATACATGCTGACAATAGCACTTCCGCATCCGGAATACTGGCAGAACCAGGAGGCGTTTGCAACAGTGCTTGGTACGACACCGAGAGTAGCGCTTGCTTCTTTTGCAGGATATCTGTTCGGAGAATTTTCCAATTCAATGATCCTCTCCAAACTTAAGGTCAGAACGGGCGGCCGGAAATTGTGGGTGCGCACGATTCTCTCGACACTTGTGGGAGAAGGTTTTGATTCGGTGATTTTTGTCACGATATCATTTCTCGGAACCATGGATACCAAAGTTGTATTGCAGATGATACTCTTCCAGTACCTGTTCAAGGTATGCTATGAGATAATCTGCACGCCGCTCACATATGCCATCGTGCGTTTCTTAAAGCGCAAAGAGGGCATAGATACATATGACTATGATGTCAGATACAATGTTATTAAAGGATGATATTTATGAGAGAAAAAGAAAATTTAACCAAGCTCGGAAGTCAGGGAACGGAGTACAAGACGGAGTATGACCGCGAGCTGCTTGAAACATTCGGAAACAAACATCCGGACAATGATTATTTTGTCAAATTCAACTGCCCGGAATTTACAAGCCTCTGTCCGATAACGGGACAGCCTGATTTTGCCACGATAACAATCTCGTATGTGCCTGACGAAAGGCTTGTGGAGAGCAAATCACTGAAATTATATCTTTTTTCATTCAGGAACCACGGGGATTTTCATGAAGATGTAGTCAATGTGATAATGAAGGACTTAATTTACAAGATGGATCCGAAGTATATAGAAGTACATGGAAAATTTCTGCCGCGCGGCGGGATATCCATCGACCCGTACTGCAACTACGGCAAGGCCGGAACCCGGTGGGAAAAGGTAGCGTGGGAGAGGCTTTCCATGCATGATCTGAACCCGGAAAAGGTTGACAACAGATAAAAATTCATTAATTCACACTTTTTTGCATTTTTCGGGGCATTTGGTGTCAATTTGGCATACCCTGAGTTGTAATATACTGAAATTGATATATCACTTAATACATATAATTTCATATATTACCACATCTAGGTATCTCATATAGCAAGTAATTGACACCAAATTGCTGATTCCGACCGAAAAAGTGAGAAAATATCGTATTATATACTGAAATATTGCTCTTCCGGAGTCGCATAACGCCGCACCGTCATCCAAAACCCAAGAGCGTGTGAAAAAAGAAGAATCTAATGGTCGTTTGACTTCGTTTTTCACACGCTCTTTTAAGGAATAGTACATACTAACATAGTAATCGCTGTAAACCAAGATGATAAAATATCTCACTTCAAGTTATTGACATCTAACTATAGTTAGAATACACTAACTTGTGTGTGTAAATCATGTGGACTCCCTTATCAGCCAAAGGTCGTGATTACCTTTGGCGGGGGTTTCACTGTTGATTGAATCGAAAGGAGCAGCGAATATGAATTATTTGGAAATTGAAAAAGTTATCGGAAGGGAAATTCTTGATTCAAGAGGAAATCCTACCGTAGAAGCAGAGGTATATCTCGCAGACGGAACAATCGGACGCGGAACAGCGCCGTCAGGAGCATCAACGGGTGAATTTGAGGCGCTTGAGCTCAGAGATGGGGACAAATCAAGATACCTCGGAAAGGGAGTTTCCAAAGCCGTTGACAATATTAATACAGCAATTAACGACGCACTTGTAGGAATGGATGCGTCAGATATATACGCAATAGATGCAGCAATGATAGCTGCGGACGGAACCAAGGACAAATCCAAACTCGGAGCAAACGCAATCCTTGCAGTTTCAATAGCATGCTGCCGTGCGGCAAGCATTTCTCTTGATATTCCACTTTACAGATTCCTTGGCGGAGTATCGGGAAACAGACTTCCGGTTCCTATGATGAACATAATCAACGGAGGATGCCACGCATTATCATCCGGACTTGATGTACAGGAATTCATGATTATGCCGGTCGGAGCGCCTTCATTCAAAGAATGTTTAAGATGGTGTTCGGAAGTATTCCACGCACTTGCATCAATTCTTAAAGAGCGCGGACTTGCAACATCTGTCGGAGACGAGGGTGGTTTTGCACCTGCACTCAAATCCGATGAGGAAGCTATCGAGACAATTCTTGAAGCTGTCAAAAAAGCAGGTTATGAGCCGGGCAGGGATTTCAGAATCGCTATGGATGCCGCTTCATCAGAGTGGAAGAGCGAGAAAGGCAAAGGATATTACAAGCTTCCTAAGGCAGGAACAGAATATACGGCGGAAGAACTTATCGAGCATTGGGCTGCTCTTTGTGAGAAATATCCTATCATTTCCATTGAAGACGGTCTTGATGAAGAAGATTGGGAAGGATGGCAGAAGCTAACAGCCAGACTTGGCGACAAGGTACAGCTTGTAGGCGATGACCTTTTTGTAACCAACACAGAGAGACTTTCAAAGGGTATTGGACTTGGCGCAGGTAATGCAATTCTTATCAAGCTTAACCAGATCGGTTCCGTATCTGAAACTCTTGAAGCTATCAAGATGGCACATAAGGCAGGATATACCGCAATCAGCTCACACCGTTCGGGAGAGACCGCAGATACCACAATAGCTGACCTTGCAGTTGCACTTAACACATGCCAGATCAAGACAGGAGCACCTTCACGTTCAGAAAGAGTTGCCAAGTACAACCAGCTCTTAAGAATCGAAGAGGAACTCGGAGCAAGTGCAGTTTATCCGGGAATCAAAGCATTCAACGTAAAATAACATTATCATAAATCGCATAAGAAAACAGGAAAACTATCCGGAAAAACAAGAATCTTCCGGATAGTTTTTTTGTGATCAATATGGTAATATATTGGATATAATCTATCCGGGAGGCGGACTATGGCAAAAGGAGCAAATCAGAAGTTAAAGCTTCTGTATCTTATCAGAATTTTTCAGGAGAAAACAGATGACGACCACGGAATCACGATGCAGGAGATAATAAACGCACTTGCTGCATACGGTGTCACGGCCGAGCGCAAGAGCCTGTATGACGATTTCGAGACACTCGGGGTATACGGAATAGATATAAACAAAACACAGCACGACCGTAATGTGTATTATTCCATTGGAAGCCGCGAGTTTGAGGTGCCGGAGCTTAAACTTCTTGTTGACGCTGTCCAGTCTTCCAAATTCATAACGCAGAAGAAGTCAGAGGAACTTATCGGTAAACTGGAGAAACTCACAAGCATGTATGAGGCGGTCAAGCTCCGCAGACAGGTATATGTTCACGGCCGCATCAAAACCATGAATGAGAGCATTTATTATGCGGTCGATGCAATCCATGAGGCGATTGCCGGCAATAATCAGGTCAGATTCCAATATTTTCAATGGAATGTTAAAAAAGAGCAGGAATTAAAGCACAACGGTGCATATTACAAAGTGTCTCCGTGGGGACTTTCCTGGGATGATGAAAATTATTATCTTATAGGATATGATTCTGCGGCCGGCATAATAAAACACTTCCGCGTCGACAAAATCCGTAACATCGACACAATAGATGAGCGCAGGGAAGGAAAAGAACAATATAACGGAATTGATATGGCGGAATATGCGAGAAAGCATTTTGCCATGTTTGACGGCGAGGAAGAAATTGTGCAGATAGAGTGCGTCAACTCATTGGCGGGCGTTATGATTGACCGTTTCGGCAAAGATGTACATATGAGAGCATCGGATGATGAACATTTTATAGTCAGTGTGAAAGTAGCGGTAAGCGACCAGTTTTTAGGCTGGGTCATAGGTCTGGGAAGCGGAGCCGGAATCGTCGGTCCGGAGAGTGTTACTAAGCGTATGCGGGATATCGGCAACAGAATACGGGAGGCATATTGATGGACAGATACAAAGTTATAAAAATAGACGAGCCGGATTACGGCTGTGAGGGACTGCCGGAAGGCGCAGTCCGTAAGGACATGGTAACACTTTTTTCGGCCGCTGCCGGGGAACGCATCATGTGGGTGCCTGATGATTATTTGTATGACAATGATATCAATGAGGGCGACACGGTACGCATTGACGGCAGAAATATTTTTAAAGAGGCAGAATGATGAGTAAGATTATATCTTTTATCAAGAAGGAATCCGTCCTTTGTATTTCAATACTCGCAGCCGTGATTTCGATGTTCATAGTCAGACCAGACAGCAGATATGCGGATTATATTGATTTCAGAACGCTTGCAATCCTGTTCTGCCTTATGGCTGTTGTGTCAGGCTTTCGCACAATGGGAATATTTGACCGGGTAGCACGGACACTCCTGTCAAAAGTCCATGGTATCGGAGGTATAGCGGCCGTTCTGGTCGGAATATGTTTTATCAGCTCGATGTTCATAACCAATGATGTGGCATTGATAACCTTCGTGCCTTTTACACTGATAATCGCAGATAGTATGAAAGACCGCATAAAAGAGTCCGTAACACTGACAATAGTGGTGATGCAGACAATTGCGGCGAATCTCGGAAGTATGTTAACTCCGATAGGCAATCCCCAGAACCTCTACCTCTCCGGTATATCCGGAATGGGTACATGGGATATCGTTAAATTAATGTTTCCCTATTCCGCTGTAGCATTTATAATGCTTGCGATATGGATTGCAATAATTGCATTCCGCAATCGCCGTTATAAAGCATCATCCGATGCAATGCCGGGAGACAGACCACCTGTAAAACCGCGGGCAGTCATTATGTATGCCGCTCTTTTTATCGTAAGTCTTCTTGCAGTCATGCGTGTGATTCATTATGCTCTGCCGTTTGCGCTTGTTGTCATCTGCATGGCAATATTTGACAGAAAAAATTTTACCGGAATTGATTATTCACTCCTCGGAACATTCGCGGCACTTTTTATATTTATCGGCAATATCGGGCGCATCGGTGCTTTTAACGAGTGGATGCAGAATATCGTGACCGGCCGTGAAATAATGGTATCCGCAGCAGCAAGCCAGATTATGAGCAATGTTCCGGCGGCAATTCTCCTGTCCGGATTTACGGACAATATACAGGGATTGATAGTGGGAACCAACATCGGTGGCCTCGGCACGCTGATAGCCTCTATGGCAAGCCTTATAAGTTTCAGATATGTGGCGGGAACAGACAGAAGCTGTGGAAAATATCTCGCAATATTCACAATATCGAATCTGGTATTTCTCGCGGTAATGATAGGGATTTCTGCAATATAGCGCGCGGGAAAATCCGGCCCCATATTGAAAAATCTTCCCGTCTGTTGTAAAATAGGTATCTGATGACCTGGGAGCAGAAAGGAATAGTATGGCTGGTAATGATAAGAAGACCGGTTCAAATCCGGTGGATATAATTGTATATGGCATGATGATTGCTGCGGTAGTGTATGTGATTGTACAATGCATACTTGGCAATAATGACGCACTGCATTTTAAGATAGTACTCGGAATATGGATAGTGGCGGCGGTGGCTGTTGCTGATTACATAGGACCGGTGTTGAGTGGAAGAATATCGGAAGTATCGGATAAAGCACTCAGACTTTACATGATATCATCGATACTGGATGCGGCAGCTTATATGGGATTTTATGTATGTATCATCAACATAAGCAAGACCGGCGAAGTCCTTCATTATCTGTTCTGCGGATTCGGAGTGATATGCTACATATCACATTTGATTTTGAATTCAAAATTCAATAAGCTGACGAAGCAGGAAGCGACTGAGACCGAAGAAAACGAGACACCGGAGATAACCGAAGATGATATCGAAGTAGATACATTGAGCGAAGAAGACGAAGAAGAAATCAAGGAAATCGTATATCGTCATAAGTAAAATATGCCCGCATATATATTAATTGAACGCAATTGATATGTATGCGGGTATTTTTGTATGTGGGCTAAAAGGCTTGCGGCGGTAATAACTGCCGGACTTATGTGCATGGCGGTTGTAGCTGCGGCAGAGAGAGGCGAAGATGATGGGGTGGAATTTGTGTCGGGGAATAACACCTATGAAAAAACAGTGGCCATAACATTTGATGACGGACCGGGAAGAAATACGACACCGGAACTGCTTGACGGACTTAAGGAAAGAAATGTACCGGCTGCTTTCTTTGTGGTGGGGGAGAACATAGAAGGCAATGAGGATATCATACGCAGGATGCATGATGAGGGGCACATTATAGGAAACCACACATTTACGCATGTGGAACTGGATAAACTATCGGAAAATGCGGCACTCACGGAAGTATCGAAGACGAATGCGGCGATAGAGAAAATTACAGGTGAAAAGGTTAAGTATATAAGACCTCCGTGTGGTTCATGGGATGAAGAGCTGTATTATAAGATAGATATGACACCGGTATTCTGGAGTGTGGACCCCAGGGACTGGTGCACTGACAACGTCTCAGTATCTGTTTCAAGGGTTATGGAGCAGACGGGGGACGGGGATATTATTCTTTTTCATGATATATATGATACTTCGGTTGCGGCAGCCCTTGAGGTTATAGACAGATTGCAGACGCGAGGATACAGATTCGTGACGCTTGACGATTTATTAATTGAATGACAAAAAGAACAGAATATGATAATATAAATCCATATGGAGGCGAACAGTACATATGGATTTATTTGATTATATGAGAGAAACCAATATGCAGAAAGAGTCGCCGCTGGCATCAAGAATGCGGCCGGAGACACTTGATGAGGTTGTGGGACAGAAGCATATTATTGCTAAGGATAAATTATTATACAGAGCGATTAAAGCCGATAAATTAAGCTCGGTTATTTTCTACGGACCTCCCGGAACCGGCAAGACCACGCTTGCAAAGGTTATTGCGAATACGACCAGTGCACAGTTCTGCCAGATTAATGCTACCGTTGCCGGGAAGAAAGACATGGAAGATGTAGTCGCAAAAGCAAAGGACCGCATGGCAGGAATGGGACGTAAGACCATTCTTTTTGTGGACGAGATACACCGCTTCAATAAGGGACAGCAGGATTATCTCCTGCCTTTTGTGGAAGACGGAACGATTATTCTGATCGGGGCCACTACCGAGAATCCTTATTTTGAAGTGAACAGCGCTTTGATTTCGCGCTCAATCGTATTTGAACTGAAACCGCTTGAACAAAGCGATATAGAGAGCCTTATCCGCAAGGCGGTTTATGATAACGAGAAGGGCATGGGAAGCTATAATGCCGTAATCGATGATGATGCGGTTGAATTTCTGGCAGACATGGCTAACGGCGATGCCAGGCAGGCACTTAATGCCGTTGAACTGGGCGTGATGTCCACACCGGTAGGCGAAGACGGACATATTCATATCACACTTGATGTTGCGTCCGAATGCATACAGAAGAAAGTTATCAAGTATGATAAGAAAGGCGATAACCATTACGACACGATATCCGCATTTATTAAAAGCATGCGTGGTTCTGACCCTGATGCGGCATTATATTATCTGGCGAGAATGATATACGCCGGGGAGGACCCGAAGTTTATAGCACGCAGAATTGTGATCTGTGCCAGCGAAGATGTAGGGAACGCCGACCCGCAGGCTTTGCAGGTTGCGGTATCGGCTTTTCTGGCAGTCGAGAGGATCGGAATGCCGGAGTCACAGATAATTCTTGCCAATGCGTGTACATATGTGGCGACAGCACCTAAGAGCAATGCGGCGGTTGTGGGGATAGATGAGGCACTTAATTATATTAAAGTACATGGAACCGATAATGTACCGCCGTATCTTAAAGATGCGCATTATCAGGCGGCAGCAAAGCTTGGCCGTGGAATTGATTACAAATATGCACATGACTATCCGAATAATTATGTGAAACAGCAATACCTGCCCGATGAAGTATGCAAAACAACATTTTACCATTCATGCGGCAACGGATATGAACGGAAAATAGACGAGCATATGGCAAGAATCAGAAAAGAAGCTGAATGAACCATAGACGGCACCGTCCGGAGCGCAATAAATTGTTGCGGTCGGGCGGCGATTTGTGTATAATATATTCGTATTAATTTAAGTTGAATGGAGAGCCAATGAAGGACCAGATTAACAGATACGCCAGAGGCGTGTTTGAGTATGAACCTGAGATAATCAGTGTTAAGGACAGCTCAATAAATGTTATCGTAGATCGTAACAGGGAACATACCGGGACGATTGAATTCGGATCTGTGTCCGGCCGCGACATCAAAGGTATCATATATACTGACAATGATAAAGTTAAACTCAAAGAAAATACTTTCTACGGAAACCATATATCTGTTCAATATATGGTTAATTGCGATGATGCAGTTAACGGTGATTCCATAGAAGGTGTTTTTAATATTGTCAGTAACGGCGGTGAATGCAGCATACCGTATACATTCAGGGTGGAGGCAGGCTCACATGACAGCTCAGTCGGTGTTGTAAGGAATCTTTCACAGTTTGCGGACCTTGCGGAATCTAATCCGCTTGAAGCACTTAAGCTTTTTGAAAATGCGGATTTTGAAGATGTATATATTGGAAATGACTTGGCACTCAGATGCATATACGAGAGCCTTATAAAGAGCGCGGATACGAGTGTTGCATTGGAAGAATTTCTTATCTCCATCCACAAGAAAAGTTCAATAAATATAACACTCTCCGGAAATTCTGCGGAATTTAAGGATCTTACCGCAAATTACAAAGACGTTATTACGGTGGAACGCGACACCTGGGGACATATGGATGTGAGTGTGTATACATCAAGTCCTTTTATCAGACTTGACAGAACGGTCATAGAGTCGGAGCTTTTTGCCGGAGGAAAGTATGAACTGGCATACATTATAGATACTGACAGGCTGCATGCCGGAATTAATTACGGTGAAATAGTATTCGAGACGATTAACAGAAGAGTTGTATTTAATGTCAAAGTCATAAGAAACACATCGGGACAGGCCAAAGAAACCGGACGCAGTATCGGAAGGCTTGATATCGAGCTGATGACATTGTATATAAGATTCAGGACCCATAAGATCAACATATCTGACTGGATGAGGGAATCCCAGATCATACTTGAGACAATAAGGGAGAAAGACGATACCGATCCTTTTTACAGACTGGCACTTGCGCAGATATACATATCCGGACATCGTGATGATGCTGCCAAGGAACTGATTGAGAATGTAAAGGATGAGATAGATACAAGAACAGAGGCGGGATATCCGCTCTACTGTTATTTTATATATATTAATACACTGTATAACAGGGACAGGGCATATTCAAGAAAAGCGGCCGCGATAGTAAGAGAATGTTACAAGGCCAATGAAGACTGGAGGATATTGTGGGTTCTTCTTTTTATGGACGAGGAACTTGAACAGAACAAGAGTCTTAAGCTTCTCAGGATTAAGGAGCAGTTCAACAAAGGATGTACGAGCCCTGCGATGTATATCGAAGCATGCAATATATTGAACGAACATCCGGAACTTCTCCGCGTGCTTAATTCATTTGAGACCAATGTACTTCTTTTTGGCGCGAGAAATGGAATCATATCGGATAGGCTTAAGGATGTAATATCCGAGATGCTTCTCGATGTCAAAAGCACAAGTTCCGGTAACATAGCGCTTCTTGAGGCTTTGTACAAAGATAACGAAGATGATGAAGTCGTTCTGGAAGCATTGTGTAAAATACTTGTGCGTATGGCAGCTGTAGGAGAAAAATACCTGCATTATTACCGCAAGGCGATTGATAATGAACTTAAGATAACACAGCTTTTTGAATATTACATTATGTCCAGAAGACAGGATGATATGAGTGTTATGCCGAAACTTCTGCTTATGTATTTCGGGTATAACAATAATCTTGATTACAGATATAAAGCATATCTTTTTGCCAATATCATACATAACAAGTCGGATAATATACAGGTGTACCGCAGCTATCTGCCGCAGATGCAGCTGTTTGCCCGTAAGCAGATTGCGATGGGACATGTGAACACACATCTGGCATATATATACCGTAATATTTTTACACCGGATATGATTAATGAAGAGAATGCACAGGCTGTTTCGGAAGTGTATTATACATACAGGGTAAAATGCATGAATCCGAAAATGCGTGGTGTTATAGTGCGGCACAAAGAGAGTAACAGCGAGAAAGAATATCCGCTTATACAGGGCGAAGCATATGTAAGAATGTATACTGAACAGGCATCGCTTCTTTTTGCAGCAGCCGATTATAACAGATACGGAAGCGAAATCAGCCATACGGTGACCAGACTTTTTGATGATGATGCGATAATCAGGAAGTGCCTTGAAATGGATCCGGGACTGGTTCACATAAGGCTGTCATCCTGCGAAAAATATCTGCGCCGTGAAAAGAAAAATCTTGCAGCGGTGGAGAGCCTCATAGAATTGTCGAAACTGCCTGAAGTAAACAGATTGTTCAGGGCAGGGATAATTTCATCGGTTATCGAATATTTTTATGACGGATATGATGAAGACGGATTTAATAAATTTATTGCAGATGTTGATATGGACGGACTTTCGGAGGACGATATCGTCAAAGTCGCCGAGATTTATATCGTCCAGGGGAATGATAAGGATGCTTTTGAACTGGTAAGGAAACATTCGGCAATGCATATTGCACCGAAGAGGCTTATGAGAATGTGTTCAAGGCTTATAGAAGAGGCCAATTATGTTTATGAGGATGATCTGGCATATATAAGCAGCCTCTGCTATGCCGCAGGCAGTTATGATGAAGTGCTGACGGCATATCTTGTCAGATATTACAACGGCACGTCAGATAAGATGGTGAATCTGTGGAAAAGTGCGATAGAGATGGGCGTTGATGCGTATGAACTTGAAGAGAGAATTATTGCACAGATAATGTTCACACACAGCAATAATGAACTTATCCATGATATTTTTGAGGATTATTACGCCAAAGGACCTGACAGAAGAATTGTGGAAGCATACCTTTCATATTTCTCATATATGTATTTTGTTAAACAGGAGGATGTTTCGGAAAAAGTATTCGACACCGTTGAAACCGCAATGGAGAATGGACAGGTGCTTGCTACAGTATGCAGCCTTGCATTGCTGAAACATTATTCGGAGATACAGAATCTGACCGAGTTTCAGAAGGAACTCACGGAGGAACTGCTCACGGAACTTGTGCGCAGATCGTATGTATTCCCGTTTTACAAGCAGTTATCCACAATTGTGAAACTTCCGTGCGACATCATAGATAAAACAATGGTTGAGTATCGTACCGATCCTTCTCATAAAGTTGTCATCCATTATGTATATGAGGATGACAAGAAGCATAAAAGTTATGTTTCCGAAGAGATGAATAATGTGTACGAAGGAATTTTTGTTAAGAGTTTTGTCCTCTTCAACGGAGAAAGCATAAATTATTATATATCCGAAGAGAAAGAAGACGGAGAAAACAATACCGAAACAGCACGTATTGTCAACAACGGAATTAATCCGTACAGTTCCAGAGGCAGGTATGAAGCTATTAATGATATAATAGCAAGCCGTAAGGAACATGATAATGAGACACTAAAGAAACTCATTCACACATATGCGGTGAATGAATGTATCATACCGCAATTATTTAAACCGCTCTAGGAGCCGGGAGGACAGATGGATACCAGAGAGAAGAAATTTTACGTCGGGATAGACCTTGGTGAGGAATATTCGCAGGTAAGTTATTACAATTGCATAGACGCAGAGCCGGTGTCGGTCGATTTCGGAACGGACAGTACCGAGTGCAGGGTTCCTACGGTTGTCGGAAAGACTATAGGCAGGGATGAATGGTTTGCCGGCGATGAGGCAATTCATGGGGCCAGTCTCGGAGAAGTTATTGCGGTTGACGGACTTCTTAAGAAAGCTGCAGATAAGAATCCGGTAACAGTGGATAAGGTATCGGTGATGCCGGTCAGACTGATTGCCGGATATCTCGATTATCTTATACAGGCGGCAAAGCTGGCGGGTGGAAGCGATACGGCGGACAGGGTGTGCATAACACTTGAGAATTACAATATATCAGTGCTTAATGTGCTTTTGAAAGCGCTTAACAGCATAGGGTATCCGGATGATGCAATTGAATTTGCGGGCCGCGATGAAAGTTTCATATATTATGCTATAAGCCAGAAAAATGAATTATGGAAAAATGATGTTTTTCTCTTTGATTACAGTAATAAAGGACTCATTGTAAAGCGCATGTACACGGTAAATGAACGTGGCAGCAGGATAATAATGGTCCATACCGATGATATGTCGGACGAGGTGACGGATGCGATGAGGCGTAATAAAGCCTCGGAGGAGTATCTTGATGCCAGGCTTAAGGAAACGGCGGTAAAGCTTTTTGAACATCATAATATATCAACGGTTTATCTCACCGGTGAGGCATTCGCCGGCGAATTTAATACTCCGTCTTTCATTGGATATATATGTGACAGAAGGCGTGTGTTTGCAGGTGATAACCTGTATTGCAAGGGCGCATGCTATCAGGCTGTCGCGGCAGATTATCCGCCTGACCGGGATATTATCGTTGCATGTAAGGAACGCATAACAACCGGAATCGAAATCAGGATTTCGGACCGCGGGCGTGATAAGATTTTCAGGCTGGTAAGACCCGGAATAAACTGGTTCGGCGCGGACTGCTCATATGATTTCATACTTGACGGCGCAGAGGAGGCCGAATTATTTCTCTCACCGATAGATGCGAGGGAAAAACAGCTTATCAGGATTTCATTCGCGGAATTGCCTGTAAGACCGGATAAGGCAACAAGAATTACGATTTCATTTTCATTTACAAGTGATTCAAGATGTCATATGATGGTTAAGGATAAGGGATTCGGCGAATTCTATAAAAGCAGCGGAAGAGTTATCAACGAAGAATTATTATTGTAACCGGAGATGATAAGATGGCAGGACTTATTTTATGCAGGACCAGATATGCAGAAAGACCGTATTATATAAGCAATATGGGTGTCAACATATATTCTCTTGAAGAATTGTGCTATTACATATACAATAACATATATCTCATCGGAACTGATCTCTTTGACGAGGGACTGACGGATTATATATCCGGAGAACTTGGGGAAAAGGAACTGGCAGAGCAGCTTGAGTTTCTCATAACGGAGAATGCAGGATTGTCGGAGCTTGTCATGACTGTGTTAAGGTATGTTGACTATTATTCGGAAGAAGAGATTGACGCACTTGCGGGAACAATAGAAAGCCTTGATACGCAGAATGCATCGGAGAGGCTGAAACTCCGTGCGGATAATTTCCTTTCCAACAAAAGATACAGTAATGCGGTGCATAATTATGAAATAATTGTATACGGACAGAAAGATATTAATCTTTCTGATGATTTTTACGGAAATGTATGGCATAATATGGGAGTGGCGTATGCGGGAATGTTTGAATTCGGCGATGCGGTGCAATGTTTCAAAAGAGCATATGCGCTTAACAGCAATGATGAATCATTAAAGGCATCGTTTGCCGCAGAGTATCTTTCCGGCAGAAAGCGGCCGGCAGATTCAGAAGACGAACAGAGTTATGCTGCATACAGGGAGATTGAGACAATTATGGACCATGCTCCTGAAGAAGCCGGGTATGAGGCTGTTAAGAAAGCATTTGAATTAAGGGATAACGGACAGGCGGATGAATATAATGCCGCTGTCAATGATATAATAGATAATTGGAAATTTGAGTACCGTAATTATATATCTGCGGCGAGATAGCAGATATGATATTAAGCAAAGGGTAAAGCTTTATGTTTAATTTTATTAAAAAACGCAAAAAGAAAGAAGAATACATATATCTCGATCCGGAACTTGACATTGAGGCCGAATTTGACCGCCGTAAGGACAGTGAGCGTAAGGACAGGGATTTTGACGAGATTTCAAGGCTTCAGTATGTCAGAACCCAGTGCGAACTTATGACCGAATCATCCAATTATATTAATGAACTAAAGGAAGAATATCAGGATGCCGGTGCTCATCTGATGGACATACAGGTTATAGAATCGCAGGATGATAAGTTCCTTGGAGAACTTAAGGACACGGCTCTTAAGATAGTACGGCTAAGAAGTTCGAGAAGCAGATACCGCAAGGAACCGCCGAAAATTTCCAGAAACAGTTATGAGATTTTTGAGAGATATAACAGTGAATTTCCGCAGGCATTGAGTAATCTGCAGAATGACGAGAAATACTGTAACGCCGTCAAGCATGACATGCGGGTGCTGGAGGCTGAGAAGATGAGCCTCAAGGAAGAGATAGAGAATGCCGGGATGCGCCGGGCCAATATCCGCAATATTTCAATAGTATCATTGCTTGGGATTATCGGTGTATTTATAGTATTTTTTGCATCGGGCCAGCTTAAAGGCGAGAACGGCACAGTGCTGTATATGATAGTTCTTGCCCTTGTGACGGTGTATGTGCTGCTGGTGTTTTTTATGTTCAGACGGTGCACATACAGAGAGAAACTGGCCGAGAAGAAGCTGTCAAGAGCTATTACGCTTCTTAATAAGACCAAGATAAAATACGTCAATTCGATTAACAGCATCGAGTACCGCTATGATAAATTCCGGGTCAGGAACTCATACGAGCTGGGCCGCAATTATGAAGCCTATCTTGAGGAGCGGCACAAAGAAGAAAAATACCGTGATTCGGAGAAGGAACTTGATGAAGCATCGCACAGGATGGCCGCTCTTCTGGCTGAGCTTAACCTGCATGATGCGGGAATATGGAGCACACAGTTAGACGCACTGATTAATCCGGATGAGATGAAGGCTGTGCGCAATAGAATTAATTCCGACAGGCAGAAACTGCGTGACAGGATAGATTACAATATGGGCCGCATCGAGAGTGCCAAGTCGTCAGTGATGGACATGGTCAGAAAGCATCCCGAAAGTGCGGACAAAATAATGGATATAGTTGATTCCTATGATTAATATTTTATACAGATAGAAAGGAACAGAAAGTTTTATGAGTAAGGAACTTGACAAAAATTACAACCCTTCCGAGATAGAAGGACGCATTTATGAGAAATGGCTTGAGCATAAATATTTCCATGCAGAGCCTGACAGATCGAAGAAACCGTTCACAATCGTTATGCCGCCGCCAAACATTACGGGCCAGCTCCATATGGGACATGCACTCGACAATACACTCCAGGATATCCTCATCAGATTCAAGAGAATGCAGGGATATGAGGCTTTGTGGGTTCCGGGAACCGACCATGCATCAATAGCGACTGAGGTTAAGGTTGTTGAAGCCATTGCCAAAGAAGGTCTGACGAAGGAATCGCTTGGCAGGGAGAAATTCCTTGAAAGAGTCTGGGACTGGAAGAAGGAATACGGCGGAAGAATAGTAAGCCAGCTTAAGAAAATGGGCTCATCCGCAGATTGGGACAGAGAGCGTTTCACAATGGACGAGGGATGTTCCAAAGCAGTTAAAGAAGTATTCGTAAATCTCTATAACAAGGGACTTATATACAGAGGCAAGAGAATTATCAACTGGTGTCCTTGCTGTCATACATCTCTCTCGGATGCTGAGGTTGAGTATGAGGAGCAGGCAGGACATTTCTGGCATCTGCGTTATCCGCTTTCCGATGGCAGCGGATATATAGAGATGGCTACCACAAGACCGGAGACAATGCTCGGAGATACTGCTGTGGCAGTTAATCCTGATGATGACAGATATAAGGATTACGTAGGTAAGACGGTAATTCTTCCTATAGTTCACAGAGAGATACCGATAATTGCCGACAGCTATGTTGATATGGAATTTGGTACGGGTGTTGTTAAAATCACACCTGCACATGACCCTAACGATTTTGAGGTAGGATTAAGACATAATCTTGCGGTAATCAATGTACTTACGGATGATGCGAAGATTGTTGACGATTATCCTAAGTATGCCGGAATGGACAGATACGAGGCGAGAAAGGCCATAGTGGAAGATCTTAAGGCTGAAGGCGCACTCGTGGAGATAGAAGATTACAGCCATAATGTAGGCACATGTTACAGATGCCATACAACGGTTGAGCCGAGAGTGTCACTTCAGTGGTTCGTTAAGATGGAAGATCTTGCAAAGCCTGCAATCGAAGCTGTTAAGTCAGGAGAGACGAAGTTTGTGCCGGAACATTTTGACAAGACATATTATCACTGGCTTGAGAACATCAAAGACTGGTGTATATCAAGACAGCTCTGGTGGGGACACAGAATCCCGGCATTTTATTGCGATGATTGCAATGAAACCGTTGTAACCAAGGATGCTGCCCCGGTATGTCCGAAGTGCGGCAAGCCTATGCGTCAGGATCCGGATACACTTGATACATGGTTCTCATCTGCACTCTGGCCTTTCTCCACACTCGGATGGCCTGATAAGACAGAAGATTTTGAGTATTTCTATCCGACAAGCACACTTGTTACCGGATATGATATCATTCTTTTCTGGGTAATAAGAATGATGTTCTCGGGAATAGAGCATACCGGCAAAGCTCCGTTTAACACAGTGCTTATTCACGGACTTGTAAGGGATTCACAGGGACGTAAGATGAGTAAATCACTCGGTAACGGAATCGATCCGCTTGAGGTAATAGACAAGTACGGCGCGGATGCATTAAGACTTACACTTGTAACCGGAAACGCACCGGGCAACGATATGAGATTCTACTGGGAAAGAGTTGAATCCAGCCGTAATTTCGCCAATAAAGTATGGAATGCATCGAGATTCATCATGATGAACCTTGATAAAGCAGAAGTTAAAGATATATCACTTGATAAGCTTACGGATGCCGATAAGTGGATACTTTCCAAGGTTAATACACTTGCAGCCGAAGTAACCGATAACATGGAGAATTATGACCTCGGTGTTGCGGTATCCAAGATATATGATTTCATCTGGGAAGAGTTCTGCGACTGGTATATAGAGATGGTTAAGCCGCGTCTTTACAATGATGAGGACGATACCAAGGCAGCAGCATTGTGGACGCTTAAGACAGTACTCATAAATTCGCTTAAACTTCTTCACCCTTATATGCCGTTTATTACCGAAGAGATTTTCTGTAACCTTTCGGATGAGGAATCAATAATGATATCTTCATGGCCGGTATTCAAGGAAGAATGGAACTTTAAGGATGAAGAGAAAGCGGTAGAGACGATCAAAGAAGCAGTAAGAGGAATCCGTAATACCCGTACCGGAATGAATGTACCTCCGAGCCGTAAAGCTAAAGTTTATGTAGTAACACAGGATGATGCGGTTGCTGATATATTCATCAAGGGCAAAGTGTTCTTTACCACACTTGCATATGCATCAGATGTGACGATACAGTCCGATAAGAGCGGTATTGATGATGATGCGGTTGCTGTGCTTATACCTAAGGCATCATTATACATTCCTTTTGCCGAACTTGTTGATATTGAGAAGGAAATCGAGAGACTTAAGTCAGAAGAAAAGCGCCTTGAAGGTGAACTTAAGCGTGTAAACGGAATGCTTGGCAATGAGAAATTCGTATCGAAGGCTCCGGCAGCCAAGATTCAGGAAGAGAAAGACAAACTTGAGAAATATACGCTTATGATGCAGCAGGTTAAAGAAAGACTTGCTCATCTTGCGAAATGATCACAGGAGAGACAAAGTGCAGATTAGTGTTATATTACCTTCACTCAATCCGGATGAGAAGCTGATGCTTGTCGTTAACGGACTTGTAAAAGAAGGTTTCGATGATATCATAATTGTCAATGACGGAAGCGATGACGCCCATCTTGAACCATTTAAAGAAGCTGAGGCACTTGCGCAGGTTACCGTACTCCGCCATGATGTGAATCGTGGCAAGGGTCGTGCCCTGAAGACGGCTTTTGAGTATTGTATTGCCAACAGAAAAGATATAGACGGCGTAGTTACCGTGGACGGTGATAACCAGCACCGTCCGCAGGACATTAAAGCGTGCTGTGAGGCTATGGCAGAGCGTGGTGAAGTAATACTCGGATGCCGTGATTTTTCGGGAAGCAATGTTCCGCCCAAGAGTAAAATAGGTAATAATATAACACGTTTTGTTTTCAGATTTGCATGCGGGATCAAAATAAGTGACACGCAGACGGGACTAAGGGCAATTCCGGCACAATATCTTCGTTTTATGGCGGATATTAAAGGTGAGCGCTTTGAATATGAAACGCAGGTGCTGCTTGAGATGAATAAAAGCGGAGTGCCTTTTAGCGAGGTTACCATAGAAACTGTATATATCGAAGATAATGCAACGACGCATTTTCATCCGATAAGGGACTCATTTAAAATATATATGGTTATCCTGAAGTTTGTATTCAGTTCGATAATGTCATTTGTGATAGATTATGTGCTGTTTCTTGCATTGGAACTGATAATAGGCGACCGGCTTGAACACTGGCTCAAAATCCTTATAGCAACAGCCGGCGCGAGAATTGTGTCCTCCCTGTTCAATTATATGTTTAACAGAAAAGCAGTGTTTGAATCAGATGAGCCGGTAAGCCGGTCCATGCCTAAGTACTATGCACTGTGCATATGCCAGGCGGGAGTTTCATACGGACTTGTCAATCTGATTTCATATGTACTAAAGACCAGGGATGTATTGACATCACTGATTAAAATAGCAGTTGACATAATATTGTTTCTGCTCAGCTTCCAGATACAGAGACGATGGGTGTTCAAGGGAACAAAGAAGAACACCAGGGAGGAGAACTAATGGCTGAAGTCAAAAAATCAAAAAAAGTAACCAGGATAATCGGCCGTGTATTTACGGTTTTTATATCGACAATTGTAATGATATTTGCGGCACTTTATTCAGCAATGTGGGTATTCTGCCACGGCCCTTCAACGGCGGCGAGAGATCTTTTTGTGGGAACCGTTCTTGAAACGGGTGCCATGAAATTTCTTGCGGGATGGTATTTCAGCAAGGATGAAATACTTCAGATAACCGGTAATAATTCAATGGGACATCTTGATAATGATGTCGATACGTCGCTTATTAATATAAATGATAAGAAAAATGATGATAAGCCGGATGATAATAACAGTGAAACTGAGGAGTTCGATGAGAACGGTATCAGGATTGAGAATATAACGGGACGTTCATACATGGGCAAAGTCATGATTATTAAGGATCCTTCCAAACTGAGTGTGGCTACAATTTATCCTTGGTCTGACGATAATAAGAGCAAGTCCGGTGACACACTTGACACATTGGTGAACAATGCCGGAGCAATTGCCGGAATCAACGGCGGTGAATATTTTTCGGATGGAAACTGGGGTGGCAAACCAAAGGGACTTGTCGTATGTAACGGCGAGATTCAGTATAATATCCCACAGCCGGGAGATGTTATGGTAGGTTTCAACAAGGATAACATCCTTGTAATAAAAGATATCGGAAATATGTCTTCGGAGCAGGTTGAGAGCCTTGTCAAAGAAAATAACATACGCGATGCGGTAAGTTTCAAGGATATAGATGACGGAGACACGAACCACTTTACCAAACTTATTATTAACGGAGAAGCGACACCGATTAACGGAAACGGAAGCGGTGCCAATCCGAGAACCGTAATAGGCCAGCGTAAAGACGGTGCGGTAATCCTTTTTGTAACAGACGGAAGAGGACATGAAGGCCACATA
>ENA-ORCP01000345-ORCP01000345.1-human-gut-metagenome-genome-assembly--contig:-NODE-345-length-41398-cov-5.392125_pt1 | contig 41398 bp, 38 predicted proteins | sample MGYA00242990_ERZ507991 | MGnify/ENA primary metagenome ERZ507991 (study PRJEB26167, sample SAMN06115496) | human gut metagenome | host: Homo sapiens | place: China:Henan | collected 2015-05-07 | study... | reverse complement strand
TATCAGATGTGGCAGAGGCACTTGGCGTTTCAAAGACAACAGTAAGCAGGGCTATATCGGGAAAGGGCAGGATAGGCAAGCTACCTGGGTGAAAATAATTACGGAAACCGGACGGACGGTAAACCGAATCCCTGGTTTGCCGTTCCGGGATTAGAGAAATACTGGGGAACCGATACTTTCGTCAGTGAAGCTCTGACGCTCGAAGCTATCAAAGCACTCGATCATGCCAAAGAATACAATCAGCCTTTCTTCCTCTACATGGCTCACTACGCTATCCATGTTCCGATCGATAAAGACAAACGCTTCTATCAAAAATATATCAATAAAGGATTGACTCCCAAAGAAGCTGCTTATGCGGCCCTGATCGAAGGTATGGACAAAAGTCTGGGTGACCTGATGGACTGGCTGGATAAAAACGGAGAAGCAGACAATACCATCGTCATCTTTATGAGCGACAACGGCGGTCTGTCCAGCGAACCGGAATGGCGTGACGGAAAACTGCACACGCAGAACTCTCCTCTCAACAGTGGGAAAGGATCGGCTTACGAAGGCGGTGTACGCGAACCGATGATCGTCCGCTGGCCGGGAGTTGTAAAACCGGATACCAAATGTGATAAATATTTAATTATCGAGGACTTCTATCCGACCATACTCGAGATGGCACAAATCAAACATTATAAGACGGTACAGCCGATCGATGGAATTAGTTTTATGCCTCTGCTGACACATACCGGTGATCCGTCCAAAGGACGCAGCCTGCACTGGAACTTCCCTAATCATTGGGGAAACGACGGTCCCGGCATCGGCCCGACTTGTACCGTACGCAAAGGTGACTGGAAGTTGATTTACTACTATGACAGCGGTAAAAAAGAGTTGTTCAATATTCCGGAAGATATAGGAGAAAAGAATGACCTGGCAGCCCTACATCCGGACATTGTGAAAAGTTTATCTAAAGAGCTGGGTGACTATTTGCGCAAAGTAGGCGGCCAACGCCCTTCATTCAAAGCAACCGGAAAGCCATGCCCATGGCCGGACGAAATCAAATAACCGAGCGAATATAATTACTTTTTATAGAGAGGAGAACCTAAGACATTACGCATCTTTCGGTTCTCCTTTCTGTTTTCTATCAAACAATAGACAAAATAGTTTCCGCCTTGTCTACTATATAATCCGGACAGAATGATTCAAGCTCCGTACGGGGGCGGAATCCCCACGTGACTCCACAGGAAGTAACTCCGCTATTGATAGCCGTCTGCATATCCACTCCTGAATCGCCGACATACAGCACTTCGTCTTTCGAAACACCAGCAATCTGTAAAATATCATGCACCACAGCAGGATCCGGCTTCACCTTCACTCCCTCACGCTGCCCAAATACAGCAACAAACCGGATTCCCGGGAAATAATGTGCTATCAGCTTCTCGGTGGCTGCCTGATATTTATTGGAAGCCACGGCCAATTTATAACCTTTATGCTGCAATGTTTCCAACAATTCCGGAATTCCCGGATAAATGTCATTGGTTCTGTAATAAATTTTGCCGTCTTCTTCCCGAACAAGATGGTAATAAGCATTTTCATCCGTTATAATCAATTCCGAAGAGGACTCCACCTGTCCGAATAGGAAAATTTTAGTGTAAACTTTCCCATCAATCTCTTTTGTCCCTTTTGCCAGATAGGTATCATATCCGGTCATAACTCCTGCACCGGCGCGGAATATATATCTCCAGTTGCGGCCTTCTTTGAGGATAGGCAGATAGCTGTCGGCGGCAAATGCCGCGGACATTGTGGCTAACAGAACAAACAAACAATAGAATTTTTTCATAACATATCAGTAATTAGCGCCAGTATCTATTTGGCGGGGTTAGAAATAAACACGTTGGAATCTTTTGAAATATATATTTCAGGATAGAAAATCACATGGTCGGCACAGATGGAGACCTTTGAACTTTTGAAGGTGATACGTCCGGGATTGCCTCCGTTGTTGTTTGCAGGGCTGCCAATCATGTTACAAAATTAGTTAAGTACATGACAAAAATTTGAAGACATCGAATTTTGGGGAATAAGTCGGTCGTATGAGTATGGTTGCAATCTCTTCCAGGCCATACTTGACAAGCGACTTCGCCTTTCTTCCATGCTTCAGGATCCTTATCGGTTTAATATTTATATCTTTGTGCTCACCAACGAGATACGCCCATACAAGAGCCATGCACACCATCGCCGTAAGTCTTGCGATGCGCTCCATGTCGCGCATGTGGGTGTCCTCGATGTTGAAGCCGGAGGACTTCATGGCCTTGAAAGCAGTCTCGATCTCCCAGCGTTTCTTATAAGTCAAGACAGCACCTTCTGGACGGCTGAAACATATGAGAATCTGCAATTCGGGAATCCCGTCGGAGTTCTTGATCCGGCTTCCGGCAAGATAGACATATTCACCCTTGTGAAGGAAAAGCTTATGGTAAAATTTCTCCTGGCCGACCCTGAGGTCATTGAAAAGCCACCATGCACGTATACGCTCACCGGTGGAAGGCTTGACAATCCAGAAGTTCTGCCGGATACGGATGTAATACCGGATGCGCCGGCTGTTCAGCCATCCGATCCATTCCTTTCCTATGAACTCCCTGTCAGCGACCAGGCAGTCGATACAGTCCTGTCCGAAAAGGCGGATGAAACGCTCCATGATTTTCTTACGTTCTTCCCAATTGGAGTTGCCTCTTTTGGGGAGAAGACTGAAAATAAGAGGGAAAGCAATCCCCTTGTATGTCACGCCCAGCATCAGTATGTTGATGTTGAAATCCCCGAACTTCCAGTTGGTACGGTCCATGCTCAGAACAAGATCCGTCTTGACAGGAAGCAACGAGAAAATCATACGGGCGACTATGTCGAGATCAAGAACGTACTTGGCGAAGAATCTTTGAAGACGTCGCAGGCTGGAGTCCCTGTCCACGTCTGTGGGCATCGCGCCAGCCAGTTTATGAAGGCTGACTGTCTGCACCACACACAGCGCGTGGAGGAGCAACGCCATAAGCTTTATGCGAGCCAGATTAATACTTTGTCCAAAATGCTCTTGCATAATCGGGAGGATTTGGTTAACTTTGACCAAGTCCTTGGAATTAGTAGTTTTCATGAGAAAAAGCCGCGAAACTTTTCCTTTAAATTACTAATTTTCAGGGACTTTTGCAAATATAATCGACTGGAACTTAGATGTTTAACAGCATAATTTCAATTTTTGTCATCTACTAAAAATTTTTGGAGAAAACATCTCTCGATGATTATCTTATCTTCCTGTTTTATGGAAAACCTACGATTTTGATTATTCCAACATTTTATCTGTTGGACGCCATCAGATAAAGAGAGTGCGCGATATTATCAACCATTACAGAAATCATGTGAATTGGGAGTAAAATGTAGCATCAATGAATCTCGCCTTTAGGCTCCTTGACATAATGGAGAAAATTGGAGAGGCCGAACTGATTTGCGATGAGCCTTTCAAATTAAAGGATAACGGCTATCTGGAACTAAATCCTGATGCCAAACGGAAAATGGAAAGATATGTGAACATAAAGAATGCCACACGATTTAATCCAAAATGGACAGCTGCACATTTCAATGTCCCGGAAACCGGAGCTTTGATGAAAGACCATCTAGGGGTCGAAATGGTTTCGAAACTCTACCATAAGCCCCAGCAATACAAATTGAGAACTTGGTGGGATTGATTTACATGCTCTCGTAAGCAAAAATTTGCACCTTTGCAGATACAAAAACACAGGCCCGGGAGGGTCGTAAAAAGCGATTTGCAGAAGGTAAAAACGGAGCAATTTCGGGCTTTTGTACCCAAAGATTGGCAATCAATTGAGTATCGATACATTATACGCACCGCATCGGTGATTGGAATTAAAAGATGAAGCGGGCACATTATTTCGTCATCGTATAACGCTCACTCCAATTGGTAGGAGAGCAATTTAGCATTTGCCATGAAGCGGCAGATGAAATATGTCGGCCACAACATCCATTATATCAGTATTTTTTCGTAGCTTTGCAATTTAGAATATCAAAATGAACGACAAGGAGATAATAAATGGGCTGATTAACCGAGACAATCGGATAACCGAGCGGTTTTTCTTTGTCAAGTGCCGCCCGCTCTTGACCGCGATTATGCGGCTCGTGTTCAACCACCCGGTTGAATACGATGAGATGGTCAGCGAGCTGTACGATTATCTTCTGGCCGATGACGGGGCAAAACTCCGGCACTTTCAGTATCGCAGCTCCATCTATCAGTGGATTAAGGTCGTGGCCACGCGCTTTTTTATCCGTAATCGCAACTCGATGATAGATGACACCTCCCAACAGCCTCTTTATGAGAAACATGATGAAAGCGTCGCGGTTGACACAGTCAAGAAATTATCGCAGGAAATAGATGTGAGAACGCTGCTCAACATGATGGAGAATAAACGTTATGCAGACGCCATTCGCCGGCTAGTCCTCGAGGACATGGAGCCCGAGATGTATGCCGCTGAAATCGGTGTGACGGTCGACAATCTTTACAATATAAAAAAACGAGCAATGACGGCACTCACGCGCATTGCCATTAAATATTACGGACATGGATAATAACAATGAACACATATCCGATGAGCTTATTGCCGCTTTTCTTGATGGCAATGTCAGCAAGAATGAGGCGCGCGACATTTTGTCTGCACTGCCTGAAGACTCAGAACTGTCAAAAATCCTTGCGTTGTCGCCTATGATTGACGCTGAAATAAAGCAAGAAAAGGTGAGGATTCTGCCAATGTGCGCCCTCGCAGCCGCTAATTCCAAAAATCTCTGTTCATTTGATTGCGAAACATTCATACTTCAGCATCTTGACTTTGACATTGACAACTGGTCTCTGCTTGAAACAGCGAAAGCCAATAATTGGGTCCGTGAAGAAGGAACGCCGCTGCATCTCGTAGGCAAACTTCTTGAATTGAAGGGACTCCACGTTCAACGCAAATACGACTCATCCCCCCGGGATCTTGACGCCGGACTGAAAGAAGGCCGACAGGTTATAGCCATTATTGACCGCAACATAATGGAAAAAGTACATGCTAAGCGAGAACCGTCATTTCATGCGGTGTATGTCACGGCTGTTGATAATGATAGCAATGTCACATATCTAAACCTTGACAATCTCAAGGAAGAAACCATTGAAAAAGACAGATTCCTAAAAGCCTGGAAATGCAGTAGCAACTACATGGTGACGGCCTCGCCGGATGACCGCGGTTATAATCCGCAGCCCATCAATGTAGAAGACATTGACCTTGACGCCAGTCTTGAGGAACTGACGGAAGCGATAGCCGAAAATGCCCACGACATTTGGGCCCGGGCTCGAATGGATGAAGGCTGGACCTACGGTCCGGTCCGCGATGACGCCAAGAGACACCACCCCGACCTCGTTCCCTATTCCCAGCTCCCTGACAGCGAAAAAGAATACGACCGCATCATGGCCATGAACACCCTCCGCCTCGTCCACCGCCTCGGCTACACCCTCTCACCCCCCCAACAAATACTAACCCATGGCCATTCCAGACCCAATGACATATAAGATTAATGCTTCCAATCGGACTGGATGACAATTTCAGTTTCCACATCCTCATCGCATTCATTTTCGCATTCAAGTGCATCCGTCGTTATGTAAAAACATTAACCAATTCAATGCTTCACCCTGATGTTATCAAGTCTTAGAGTCGACAAAGACCTTCAAGATGCTGTAGGACAAGCAATCCTTCAGCAAAAATCTTATGTGATGCTGAATAATGCGGCAAAACATAATGATGTAAGAATCGCCATCCGCATCTTCATGAGAAGACATCCGGAAGTGTTCTGGTTTTCACATCAGTATGCATTTATTGAAGCAATTCACACGCTCTATTTAAAGTATAATTTCACGCCTCAAAAGAAAGCTTTTTATGGTGGAGAAATCGGGAAAGCTGTTGACCATCTATTTCAGCCAAACAAGCTGAAACATCTTTCGGATATTGAGAAAGTCGCATATGTTTATAAATGGCTTGTCAACAACACCACATACAATGAATACTCGTCTTTCAATCAGACAATTTATAGCGTTTTGATTAATCGCAACTCCGTTTGCACAGGCTATGCAAAAACTGCTCAATATCTTCTTGGGATGATTGGTATCCAGTCAGAACTCGTATTTGGCAAGTTTCATGCTGACAAATCTGACGGAGGGCGACATGGTTGGAACATTGTCAAAATTGATGGCGATTGGTATCATGTTGATTTCTGCCTTGCAGACCCGGCTTTAAAACACTTACACAATTCTGATGAAACTCCTATAGAGCACAATGGGGTACTTTGGAACTATTTCTGCACTCCAACAGAGCGTATTCTGAAGAATAGGAGTATTGAGTTTGTCGATTCATACCCCGAATGCGTTAAATCCATTGATAAACTATTTACTATAAAACTTGCCACAGCGCAAGAGCAAACAGTCGTTTGTAAATCTGATTCAGGAACATCGGCCAAAGTGTATATTGATTCCTTCGATAAGAACAGCGTCATCAAAAAAACTCGCAACACCCCGCATCTGATAGACAATGAAGTAATGATGCTTCAGCGTCTAAAAGGCTGCAAACATATTGTCCAACTAAAAGGGCGCGCAAACGATGGTATTGTTTTGGAGCAACTGACCCCATGGAGCGAATTGCTCAACTCTCATTACTATCATCCGAAGGAAGCTCAACTTAGGAATATTCTCATTCAGTTGACCGAAGGTCTGATGGAATGTTTTGATAATGGCATTACTTATTCAGACATTCATTACAATAATGTATTTGTCTCAAAAGACGGAACTTATAAGTGGGGCGATTTCGGTATTGCATATCAATCCACAACCGATGGGCATGTGCCTCATCAGTTATATGGAGCAGATGGCGTGGCATTGGGTAGTCGTTGGTTTATGGCTCCTGAAACCTACCGTGAAGGTATTTTCACCCAATCCTCAGCAGTCTATTCCTTAGCAATGCTTGCATACTTCGTCATGAATGATATGCGACCACCTTTCTTGTCAAATGATGTTTCAGAAATAGAAGCATTGAAGAAGTGTCTTTATGGAGATGTTATCCAACTCCCAGTTTATTCATCATCTTTTGAGTCATTTTCAAGGTTAATCTGTGACATCTTGAATTCCGATTCGAGGACTCGGCCTAATACTTTTGATGCATTTATTTCACTTCTCAAATCCACATGTGGTTTTAGACCTTCTCCAGTTCATCACGCTACATTCCACAAGACTGAATCAGCTCCGAATAAAAAAACAGATACGACACATGAGACGATTACATTTTATCCAGCTAAGGTTAAAATTAAATCTGATAAGCAATCTTCTCGAAAAAATTTTGGTATTGGTTCAGTAATCAGTTCTGCCTTTAATTTAGTTAGTGGATTGTTTTCGGGTATTGCAGTCGGCGCGGTGGCAGGTGCGGTAGATTTGGGTAATAATGTAGAGAAAACTGACGATATAAGTACTTGTCTCTACGCTCCCTCGGAGGTCTTACCAAATAAGTCGTTCATCGTTCGCATTTACATGTATTTGCCGCATGAACAAGAATCAGTTGATTCTAAGGTTAAAGAAATTGATCCCAAGGCCGTCAAGAAAGAGTATAAACCATTAGATCTTCCTGTCAAGAATGGCGATAAACTTACGGTTCAATTAAAATTTTCTGACGGTGTCGAGTGCAAAAACACAATAAAGACTGCTGTATGGAGAGGCCATTATACCGATTGTTCTTTCTTGGCTAAACTGATTGATTCGACTCAAGAGAGCATTGAAGGAACTGCCTATGTCTTTGTTAACGATGTGCCAGCAGGAGAGATGCTTTTCACAATAGATGTTGTGGATAATAAGCCAAGTGATTCATATACAAAAGTTGAATCGCGTCGCTTCTCAAAGATATTCATTTCCTACGCCCATCAGGATGAAAGTCAAGTGCGCGGCATCGCGGAAGGGTGCAGAATGTTAGGCAAGGATTATTTCTTTGATAGACACTCCCTGCAACCAGGGGATATATTCAAAGATAAAATTCTAAACTATATTGAAAATGCGGATTTATTTGTCCTATGTTGGTCAAAAAATGCAGCTGAATCAGAGTGGGTTCAAATCGAAAGAGAACATGCGTTACGGTTAATACATGAGGGCAAATCATCATTGTCAATATATCCACTTTGCCTACGTCCTGAGGCTCCTTTGCCTATAGACATGTCAAAAAAATATAATTTCGGAACATTGTAAGCTTAGATTATGAGCGTATTTTCTCAAGAATACAAATATTTCGCATTCATTAGCTATAAGCACGAAGATAAAAAATGGGACAGGTGGCTTCAGAACAGGCAGTTTTTTATCCTTATATCAAAATTTTATTCTTTAATTTTCGGCATTATTAGTGCCTACAAACCTCAATCCATATAGAATTAGCGCTGAGTGACTTCGGGGCGGAATTGGCGGTTTTTGTGGAAGGTTTGTCGGGAGGGGCTTGGAATGGGCAATCTTTTTTTGTAATTTTGGGGAAAATATTTTTTTGCTATGTCACAGTCATCTCTGCTTCTTCCTCCGCTCCCCGCTGGGTCACGCATGCAGCTCGATGAATCGGCCCGGCAGATTGTTGTGGTGGGAGCCAACGGCTCGGGAAAAAGTCGCTTCACAGCGCGCATGATCAACGATGCAGGCCCGAAAGCGTTTCCGTTATCGGCACTGAACGCCATATTCGAACAGCGCCATGACCGCACAGGCAACCAACGCATCGACACGCTCTATGACGAGGCGCTTGCCGCCGGAATGCCTCACAATGAGATGACAACTCAGTTCGACCGTGTGTTGGCGCTGCTCATGCATGATGAAATGCTCAATCTGATAAACTTCAAGCTGAGCGTGCGTCGGCAGCCCGACCTCAAGATGACCTCTACGCGGCTCGACACGGTTATCGACACCTGGGTGCAGGTGTTCCCCGATAGCCGCGTGCTTATTGAGAGCGGCCGTCTGCTATTTGCGCGCGACACCGATGGCGACACCGAACCGGGCTATACACCCTCGCGGCTGTCGGCCGGAGAAAAGGCTGTGCTCTACTACATCTCGGCCATGAGCTATGCGCCTAAACGTGCAACTGTTTTTGTCGATTCGCCCGAGATGTTCCTGCATCCCACCGTGACGCGCATGCTTTGGAATCTGCTTGAAATCATGCGCCCCGACTGCCGGTTTGTCTACACCACCCACGACCTTGATTTCGCCGCTTCGCGCAGCGCATCTTCAGCGATATGGGTCCGGCGGTTTGATGCACAGGCCAATACGTGGGACTACGATGTGCTGCCGCCTCACACTGCCATCAGCGATGAGATTTACCAGTCGATATTAGGTTCGCGCAAACCGGTGCTGTTCATTGAGGGCGACGAGCGCCGTTCCATAGATGCCAAGCTTTATCCCCTCATTTTTCGCGATTTCACAGTGCAAGCTCTCGGGAGTTGCAACAAAGTGATTGAGGCAACGCGTTCATTCAATGACCTGAACGCTTTCCATCACATGGATTCTTTCGGCATAGTCGACCGCGACCGGCGCGATGCAAAGGAAGTGGCCTATCTCAGAGGCAAACGCATAATGGTGCCCGAGGTTGCCGAGGTGGAAAACATGCTTCTACTCGAAGAAGTTGTTCGCGCAGTAGCCTCATTCTGCGGAAAGGATGAAAGCCGGGTTGCCGACCGTGTGCGTCAAAGCATCATGAACGATTTTCGCCACGATCTGCGGCAGCAGGCGCTTCTCCACACGCGCCACCGCGTAAAACGCTTCATGGAGTGCCGCATCGACGGCCGCTTCCAGTCCATTGAGATGCTTGAGAAACATATGGCGGCACTTCCCGCCGAAATCAATCCGCGCGGAATGTACGAGGGCTTCCTCAAGGAATTCCGCAGCTACGTTGACAACGATGACTATGCATCCGTGCTCCGCGTCTACAATCAGAAGTCGATTCTTCCGGGATGCAACGTGGCCGGACTGTGCGGGCTCAAAGACAAAGACGACTATCTTTACACCATTCTCAAAATACTTCGCCGCGACTCGCCCGAATCAAACCGCATTCGCACAGCCGTCACTGCCAGCTTTGGACTGAGTCCCGACGGTAAATTGTAGTTATGTCAAAGCTAAAAATTTGGATTGAGGCCATGCGACTACGCACCCTACCGGTGTCAGTGGCCGGAGTTATAATGGCGGCCGGTTGCGCCGTGGCCACTTCTGTGTTCAATTGGAAGCCGGTGGCATTATGCATGCTCTTTGCCGTGCTTGCGCAGATAGCCTCCAATTTCGCAAACGAATATTATGATTTCAAGGGCGGCCTCGACCGCAAAGGACGCGAAGGTCCGCGCCGAGGAGTCACCGAGGGCGACATCACTCCCCGGCAGATGCTGCTTGCAACTTATCTCACCCTCGCCGCCGCCTGCTGCGTGGGGCTGTCGCTGCTCCTGTTTGGCGGATGGTGGCTGATACCGATTGGCATCGCCGTGGCCATAGGTGTGGTAGCCTACAGCACCGGCCCCTATCCGCTGTCGCATCACGGACTGGGCGAAGTGGCAGTCGTGGCATTTTTCGGCGTGGTACCGGTGTGCTGCACCTATGTGCTTCAAGGAGGCGAGTTTGGTTGGCCCATACTGCTTGCCTCGCTCTCAGCGGGGCTAATGGGAGCCAACGTTTTGATTATCAATAACTATCGTGACACGGATGATGATCGCGCCGTGGGCAAGCACACCCTCGCTGTAATGTTTGGCCCTAAAGCCATGCGCTGGCTTTATATAATCAACGCCGTTGTGGCCGTAGCGCTCATGGCCGGATGGTTCCGGATGGTTCCGGTGTGGGAAACGCAGGTGCTGTGGGTTTTATATCTCTGTGGCGCCATGAGTGTGATGAACCGCATGAAAGTTCTGAAAGGGCGCAAGCTTACTCCTCTTCTTGGCCAGACAGCAGTGATGATGCTCGTTTTCGCCGTGTGCTGGACCCTAATCGCCACTTTTTGCCGATGAGGCGGCCATTTCAAAATCAGGGAAACGCCGCCTGACATACTCGCAAACAAATTCCACCATCTCATCCATAGGCATCTTGGACGTATCAAAAGTAAGGTCGTAGCTTGCAGCAGCCCCCCATGTTTTGTCGGTGTAAAAATTATAGTAGTTGGCGCGAAGTTTATTGACTTTAAGCGCCTTTGAGCGAGCTTTATCCTCGGTTATCGATTCTTCGGTGCGACCCATTATGCGCTTCACGCAGCATTCAATCGGTGCGTGAACAAATATGTTGACCAGCCGGTCATGGTCGCGGAGCACATAGTCGGCCGTGCGCCCCACTATCACACAATGTCCCTTGTCGGCCAGCGAATGAATGAAATCGCTCTGAGCGCGATAGAGGCTGTCATCGCTTATCGAAGTGCTGCCGGCATAGCAGTTCACACTGTTTAGTCCGAACGAGAATGAGAAAATGCCGTTCAGAAACGAGGGGAAACGCTCATCGTTGCGTTCAAAGAAAGCCTCATCTACCCCGGCATGCTTGGCCGCTTCGCTGAGCAGTTCCTTATCGTAATATTTGAAACCGAGCCTCTCGGCCAGTCTTCGGCCAAGCTCGCGTCCGCCGCTGCCGAACTGACGGCCCACTGTGATGACTATAGGATTTTTTTGCGCCATTGTTAATTGTTGGGGTGAATGATGGATTTTACGGCAAAGATAATAATTATTCCCGTAATCGGGAGGTTTGACGGCATTTTAACACCTTCTTTATTACAACAACCGAAGTTTTGAGGTGGTTCCCATGCTTTTTGTAGCCCAAAAATTTTCAGATTAGCCGAATAACCATTAATTTTGCAGTTCGGAACAGCAGTTTGTTCCGTTTCGCCAATCATATAGAAACAAAAAAAAACAGTAAAAACATATCATGGCTAACAACAATCAGAACGAGAAGCCCACGGGCATTGAAACCCTCAACGACTCTCTCACCGGAATAGAACAGAAAGTCGAGAAGAACCAGAAAGCCATCATGTGGGCGTGCCTCGGTGCAGCCGCAGTGGTGGTGCTCATCCTCATCTACATCTTCGCTATCCGCAAACCCGGCATCGAAAACGCCAACAATGCTATCGGTCAGGCCGACATCGAATCAATCATGGGCAGCGACTCCACAGCGCTCGTACAGTATCAGGCCGTTGCCGATGAATACGGCTACGAAGCCGGCAACCGCGCAGCCCTCAACTCTGCCATCATTCTTTACAAGCAGGGAAAATATCAGGACGCGCTCAACTACCTCAGCAAATATTCAAGTAAAGAAAACGTTATCGGCGCAACCGCCAAAGCTCTTGAAGGCGACTGCAATGTCAACCTCGACCAGCTTGATCAGGCTCTCGACTGCTTTGAACAGGCCGTGAAGATTTCTGACAACAACCCCTCGCTCACTCCCTACTTCCTCATGAAGGAAGCCAATGTGTACCACGCTCAGAAAAACTACGCCAAAGAAGCTGAAGTCTATGAAACCATCACCGAAAAATATGCTGATTTCGGTCCGCGCATGAACATCGACTTCCAGAAATATCTTGAACGCGCAAACGCACTGGCCGGAGAAAAATAAATCACCATATCCACAGAACTTTTAAATAACAAAACCGCCCTCAATCGAGAGGGCGGTTTTGTTATGTTTAGCAGTTTAGGATAATCAATAGTTTTCGGCTTTGCGCTCAAAGTAGCCCTGCTCTTTGCCGCAAACCGGACACCGCTTGGGAGCCGACTTGCCTTTATGGACATAGCCGCAGTGCATGCACTGCCATTCCGTCTCCTCTTCCTGAGAGAACACCTGATCCTCGGTCATGCGTTCAAGCAACCGCAAATATCGCTTCTCATGCTCGACCTCCACCTTGGCCACATTTTTAAAAAGTATGTAAATATCGTTAAAGCCTTCCTCCTTGGCCGTTTCGGCAAATGAGGCATAGAGGTCGCTCCATTCTTCACGTTCGCCGGCAGCCGCCTCACGCAGATTAGTCATGGTGTCGCCCACTACTCCAGCCGGATATGCGGCATTTACCGTAACCATTCCGCCCTCAAGCCTGTCAAAGAAACCTTGGGCATGCACGAGTTCCTGCTCAGCGGTGATGAGGAAAATGCGTGCAATCTGCTCATATCCCTCCTCGCGTGCTTTCTGCGCAAAAAGTGTATAACGTGAACGCGCCTGACTCTCGCCTGCAAAAGCGGCGAGCAGATTATGTTCGGTCCGAGTGCCTTTAACTGATTTTTTCTCCATGAAATTGAAAGTTTTGAGTGATGATGAATGTTAACATCCATCAAAACGCCATTAAGAGGAGAAATGTTCACAAATCATCAAGAATTTTTTGCGCCCGCTCAACCGGGTCTCCCTCGGGCAGCTCGGAATAACCTCCGGTCTGTTCAGTCCATGGCTCCTCAAGCTCGCCAAAAAAATCAATCTCAGGCTTCTTACCTGAATCCCACAGCGCGAGCCGCTCGGCAAACCATCGCTTCCAGCGGGCTCCGTAGAAGTCGCGCAACAAACCCTGCCATTCCCGGTGGGCGTAGTCGTGCAGTCCTCCCTCATCGGCAGGTTGCCGTCCGCCCCAAGTGGTGACAAGTCGCCGCGCATCCCGCTCCATACTGTCAGCGTTAGCGCTGTCGGCAGCTGCCCTACGTGCCTCCCCAATCCATCTTCCGAGTCGGAAATGGCCCAAAGTCGCAAGCAGGCTGTCCTGCTGCAAGAGCAATCGCATGAAATTCCGGGCTGAGGCGGCATACAGTTCCTTATCCCCCTCAGCGGCTGCCCTGGTAAATTGCCGCGCCTCACGGCGCCCGGCTTCGGCCACGGCCTGCCGAGTAATGTCAACGAGGTCATAGCGGTAATTAGGATTATCGCCGAACCGATTTGCAGCCGAAGCAAAAAGCTTTGCCGCGCGAATCACGCTCTCGCCATTATAATAAGGCTCCGAGTTGGCCCACGTCGAGACATTCACCGGATTGTCCGACGGACGCGCGCAGAAAGGTGACTCCGTAGTGCCCTGCTGGCGGCATTTCTCACCGGCGCCATAGATGCCGTCGGCCAGCAATGTCCATGCGCTGTCAATAGCCGCCGAGCTTCCGCCATAACGTGCGCGGGCATAGTCGTGCAGCCAACGGCGAGTATCCGTCAACCCCTTGTTCCAAGGCAACTCCGTGGCAAGTTCAAACATCATTTCATTATTCTCGATTCCCTCCATTGTAAGTCCCAATCCGGAAGGAGGAGCCTCACTTTGTCGCGCCGCTTCAAAAGCCCGCGCAACATAATCAAACTTGCCATGCAGCCCCTCATTGCCCCCAAAATTCAACAGCATACACCACACCCACGGATGCCCGTGATGGCCGCGGGCACTCCATTGCGGCACTGTCTCGCTGTGCAAGTCGAGAACCGTCATACGCTCCGGCTTTATGGCCTCAAGGATTTCCGGGCGCGGATTTGCCTGCCATCCCTGTATAAGCCACACTGCTCCCGGGGCATTCCGCTCCATAGCCTGCTCTATGGCCTTGGCGGCAGCCGCAAGATTCACATCTGTGACATCGCCTCCTTCATGGAAAGGGTCCATGCTGTAGTATTTCGCAGTGCCATACATGCGGCTCTGTTCATCATAATATATCTCTGCCACGCGGCTGAAAGCCGAATCCGTAGGGAGCAGAAACGACGGACGGCTGTAGCCGCACCACTTCCCCGGGTCGGCCACCGGGAGTCCCAGCGTGGTGGCAGCGTCATGAGGCAACATTCCCGAGTAGCCCGGCAGCACCGACTCGATATCCAGCTCTCGCATTGCCTTCACAATTCCCTGCTGCAAGTTGCGCTGCTTCTCCAGCTGACTCCGCGTCATCGGCGCGCCCTCCCCTTCAAGATTGTTCATCAGCCACCACGCCTGATAAGCGGGCGAAGCGATGAACGAATCAATCTTCTCCTCCGGATAGCCGAGCCGCCGCAAAGTGGCATCCCAGACTGCATCGGTACCGGTCACGGCAAGCGCGGCATTGATGCCGTGGAGCGCCATCCAGTCGATTTCCTGCTGCCATCGGGCCGCACCCCAGAATGGCATGGAGTAAGAGTGAGTGCAGTAGTTGAGATAATATCGCAAATGCTGCCGGGTGGAGCGTTCAACCTTTTCGGCAGGCAGAGGAAGCACCTCGGGTATAGCGGGATGCGGGCAGCTCCACGTCACCGGAGCATTCACCATATATTTCAGATACCAGTTAAGACCCGCGGCGGCACTCACACGGTCGCTCGCCGTCACGCGCGGCCTCCCGTTGACAGCGTCGATAACAAAGCGGTCAACGCTGTCGGGCTGAAGACCCACCACAATCTTCTGCGACAATCCGGGTGAAATACGCTCCATCAGCGCATCGAGAGCCTTATCGCCCACGGCTCCCGACGGCATGGCCGCAACGGCCACTAAACCTGAAACAAAGAGATGCTTTTTCATGCTGGCAAAGTTAGTCAATTCAATCCAATCAGCAATGTCAACCGCTGTATTTTGCACCCGAAGACAAACGGCTGCGCAGGTATAATGGCCATCTTCGACGGCCATGACCACGTTAACGCCTTTACCCCACGCTCGCGCTAAAGCGCTTCAAGTGGGGCTTCTATCACCTTCTGCCTTCGGCAGATAGCTATAACATACGATTGATTGTAGCTGCATGCTGCCAACGGCAGCAAATAAATTTAGCCCCACCCGAAGCGCCACAGCGCGAGCGTGGGGTAAAAGCAAGGACAGAAGCATGGTCTTCGGAGATGGCCATTATACCTAATTGTGGCACCGCCGACGCAGCGCGGGGTGTAGGTGTGCATACCACCACGGCAACGGTCGGCTCTGCCTCCCTCGCACGTGGCCTACTGTTCTTCAGGCGCCTACAGCGCCACGCTGTCGCCATCGGCGACATTAGAGCAGTAGGCCACTGCAAGCCGAAGGCGCAGCTGTGGTATCAACGTCCACCATCCTACCCGGCGCGGCGTAGCTGTGCAACAATTGATAGCAGGGAACATTGACCTCGTTGGTAAAATTGCTCAATTTGTCTGAGTTTTTTCCGGTTTTCTGTGTCGGGATTGCCGGGAAATTTTGATTAGTCACTTAGAATCACTATATTTGCAAAAAGTAAGCCATTCTCCGAATCAACCTTAAATTCTCCGACAAATGGAAAGGAAAAGCCTCTTATGCTTATGCGTTGCCTTAGCCGCAGCGTCTTGGACAGCCGGTTTTGACGCAAGCGCCAAAAGCCCGGTAAGGACAGTCGTGACCCAGCGGGGCACTCAGTCGCTCGCAAGCGTTTTCCAGGCGTCAATTGGCAAATATCCGGCCGATGTAAAGCTCTTTGACCGCCCTGCGGTAAGAGCGCGATTCATCAACCTTATGGGGCAAAGACGGTTTGACTTTATGGTGGCCAATTTTGAGGTGCAGACGCCCATTGAGTTCTCCAACTGGAATTACTACACCTCAGGCTGTCAGGCTCATAACTGTGGCACCACCGATTTCAGCATAAGCTATAACCCGGAAGAGAACAATCTCTGCGTGATTTATCGCGAAAACGGATATGAGCAGATTTTCAAAGAGAAAAAAGGCAAAGCCCACTGGGAGTATTGAGCTACGATTAACCCAATAACACACTTTTACGCATGAATTTTAAATCCATCATAGCATCGGCACTGCTGCTTCAGAGCGCTTCGGCGGCTCTTGCATGCACCGGCCTGATCGCTACTCCGGGTGCCACAGCCGACAGCTCGGCGCTCGTCACCTACGCTGCTGACTCTCATACACTTTACGGCGAACTCTATCACAAACCGGGCGCTACGCATCAGAAAGGCGAGATGCGCAAGGTGGTTGAATGGGACACCGGCAAGCCTCTCGGCGAGATTCCCGAAGCCCCTGTAACCTACACCCGCATAGGCAACATGAACGAGCATGGACTCGCCATCACTGAAAGCACCTGGGGCGGACGCCACGAGCTCGCCGGTTCGGGAATAATTGACTACGGTTCGCTGATTTACATTGCTCTCGAACGCGCACGCACCGCTCCCGAGGCCATAAAGATTATGACCGACCTCGTGAAAGACTATGGCTACGCAAGCGAAGGCGAATCGTTCACCATTGCCGACCCTAACGAGGTGTGGATCATGGAGATGATTGGCAAGGGCAAGGATGACAAAGGCGCCGTCTGGGTGGCGCGCCGTGTGCCCGACGGCTACATTGCCGGTCACGCTAACCACAGCCGCATCCACAAATTTCCGCTCAAGGACAAGACCAAGCAGACCATTTATTCACCCGACGTGATTAAATTCGCCCGTCAGAAAGGATATTTCGACGGCAAGGATGAAGACTTCTCATTCTCACGTGCCTACGCCGTATATGACATGGGCGCTCTCCGCGGATGCGACGGCCGCGTGTGGGCTTTCTACAATCGCTTCGCGCCCGACATGGATAAATATTTGCCTTGGGTGCTCCGCGGCGAGGGCGAACCGCTCCCCTTGTGGGTGAAACCCACCAAAAAGCTCACAGCCAACGACATGAAATGGATGATGCGCGACCATTTTGAAGGCACTCCTATGGATATGACCAAAGATGTTGGCGCCGGGCCCTACAAGGTGCCCTACCGTTGGCGTCCGCTCACATACAAAGTCGATGGTTCGGAATACACCCACGAACGCGCCATAGCCACCCAGCAGACAGGATTCTCGCTCGTGGCTCAGCTCAACGCCAAAGCGGCCGATGCGATGAAAGGCATCCTGTGGTTCGGCGTGGATGATGCCAACACAAGCGTCTACGTGCCAATGTATTGCTGCCTCACCGAAGCTCCGCTTGAATATCGTGTTGGCAACGGCGACCTGCTTACCTACAGCGACAATTCGGCATTTTGGATGGCAAACATTGTGGCAAATCAGGCCTACAACCGTTATTCCCAAATGATTCCCGACATCCGCAAAGTGCAGACACAACTTGAGGACTCCATTGAGCAGGAAGTTGAGATTCTTTATCGCGAAGTGCCTTATCTCGATGCCGATGCAGCCCGCAAGCTGCTGCGCGAGCGTAGCGCCGACTGGTCAAAGAAATGCACCGACAAGTACCGCGAACTCGGCCGCTATCTGCTCGTGAAATACCTTGACGGCAACGTGAAGAAAGAGAACCCCGACGGAACATTTGCCCGCACCCCCGAAGGGATGCCCGTCTACCCCGAATTCCCAGGATACGATGAGCGCTACTACCGCTCCATCGTTGCCGACCCCGACGGCGGCGAACGCCTCAAAGTTATTGAAGTGCCTCAAAAATAACGTCTATGGAAACCAAAGAGATAACTTGCCACATACGAGTGCTTGACTATTCGGAACTTAGCGAGGCCGACTCGATGCTCGTGGCCGAAGCGCGCCGGATGACTGCCAATTCCTACGCCCCTTACAGCCATTTCCACGTAGGAGCGGCCATAGCGCTTGACAACGGCCAGATTGTCACCGGAGCCAATCAGGAAAACGTGGCCTATCCCTCAGGCACTTGCGCCGAGCGCTCGGCCTGCTACTATGCTCACGCTCAGTTTCCCGACGCCCGCTTCAACGCCATTGCCATTGCCGCCCGTGGCACCGATGGAGAATTCACCGAAACGCCCACCGCCCCCTGCGGCGCTTGCCGCCAGGCATTGCTTGAATATGAGCTGCTTGCCGGACATAACGTCCGCGTGCTTCTCGCCGCCCGCGACAAAGTCTACGAGCTCCCCTCAGTCCGCTCCACCCTCCCCCTCGCCTTCACCGAATTCTGACCCCTGCTTGTGACGTGGCAAGCCACGCCCACCGACAACAAACCTCCGCCGACGTTCCACCTAAATAGTAGGGACGCGTGGGGATTTTGGCGGATAAAGTTTGGGGGGTTGTTGGGTTAGTTCGGATAAATGTTGTAACTTTGTGGGCAGTAAAGCCCACCATCAGTTACAACACTATGAAGAAAGTATTGCTACTGGGTTCCGGTGCCCTCAAAATCGGACAAGCCGGCGAGTTTGACTACAGCGGCTCGCAAGCGCTCAAGGCTATGCGCGAAGAAGGCATAGCAACTGTGCTCATCAATCCAAATATCGCTACAATCCAAACCTCCGAAGGCGTTGCCGACAGTGTTTATTTCCTGCCGATAACGCCTTTTTTTGTTGAGGAAGTAATAAAAAAGGAGCGTCCCGATGGAATTCTGCTCGCTTTCGGCGGTCAGACTGCGCTCAACTGCGGTACGGAGCTATATCTTAACGGCACTCTCGACCGCTACGGCGTGAAGGTGCTCGGCACTTCGGTCGAGGCCATCATGATTACCGAGGACCGCGACCTGTTTGTGAAGAAGCTCAAGGAGATCGATGCAAAAACTCCCGTGTCGGAAGCAGTGGAGACCGTTGAAGATGCACTCGCCGTTGCTCGCCGCATAGGCTATCCGGTAATGGTGCGCTCAGCCTACGCTCTCGGTGGCCTCGGCTCGGGCATCTGCACCAACGAGGAGGAGATGCGCACCCACTGCGAAAGCGCCCTGGCCTTCTCGCAGCAGATTCTCGTTGAGGAATCGCTCAAAGGCTGGAAAGAGATTGAGTTTGAGGTTATACGCGATGCGAGCGACCTCTGCTTCACGGTTGTACCGATGGAAAACTTTGACCCGCTCGGCATCCACACCGGCGAGTCAATCGTAGTTGCTCCTATCGTTTCGCTCACGCCCGACCAGATAAGCATGCTCGAAGAGATTGCGCGCCGCGTTGTGCGCCACATCGGAATTGTGGGCGAATGCAACATACAGTATGCATTCAACGCCGAGACCAATGACTACCGCATCATTGAAATCAACGCTCGACTCAGCCGCTCATCGGCTCTCGCATCCAAGGCTTCGGGCTACCCGCTGGCATTCGTTGCCGCAAAACTCGCGCTCGGCTATAATCTTGACCAGATTGGCGAACCCGGCACTCCGAACTCGGCCGCCGTGGCTCCCTCGGTTGATTATATGATTGTGAAGATTCCCCGCTGGGACCTCACAAAATTCATTGGCGTTGACCGCGAAATCGGCTCATCAATGAAGTCGGTTGGCGAAATCATGTCGATCGGCAAAAGCTTCGAGGAGATTATCCAGAAGGGCCTCCGCATGATCGGTCAGGGCATGCACGGCTTCGTTGGCAACAACGACATCCGCGTCGATGACCTTGAAAAAGCCCTCACCCATCCCACCGACATGCGCATCTTTGCCATAGCCCAGGCCCTCGAAGAGGGTTACGATATTGACCGCATCGTTGACCTCACCAAGATTGACCGCTGGTTCATAAGCCGCCTGGCCAACATCGTTGACTTCGCCCGCCGTCTGCGCGGATTCGATTCCATAGGCGAACTTGACGCCGCCACTTTGGCCGAAGCCAAGCGCCTGGGCTTCTCCGACTTCCAGATTGCCCGCCTTGTGGAGAATCCCAAAGGCAATCTTGAGACGGAGATGATGGACGTGCGCAAGCGCCGCAAAGAGCTCGGCATCACCCCGAAGGTGTGCCGCATCAACACCGTAGCTTCCGAGCATCCCGACCGCACCAACTATCTCTATGTAACTTACGGTGAGGCCGCCCATCCGCGCCAGTACACCGGTCTGCCCACTCACAGTGTAATCACACTCGGTTCAGGAGCCTATCGCATCGGTAGCTCAGTGGAGTTCGACTGGTGCTCGGTGAACGCCGCTTCCACCTGCCGCAAGCTCGGATATGAGGCTGTGATGATCAACTATAACCCGGAGACCGTGTCGACCGACTACGACATGTGTGACCGCCTCTACTTTGATGAACTCAGCTTTGAGCGCGTCATGGACATAATTGAGCTTGAGCGCCCCCACGGCGTAATTGTCAGCGTGGGCGGCCAGATTCCCAACAATCTGGCAATGAAGCTCTACCGCAACAATGTGGCAGTGCTCGGCACCTCGCCCGTATCGATTGACCGCGCCGAAAACCGCCACAAATTCTCGGCCATGCTTGATCGTCTGGGCATTGACCAGCCCCGCTGGAAAGAGCTCACCACTACCGATGAAATCGATGACTTTGTTCGCGAAGTTGGCTTCCCGGTTCTCATACGCCCCAGCTATGTACTTTCAGGGGCAGCCATGAACGTTTGCTATGACTACGAGCAGATGCACCGTTTCCTCGGTGCCGCAGCAAAGGTTTCGAAGGAGTATCCGGTCGTTGTCACCGAGTTCCTGCAAAACGCCAAAGAGATAGAATTTGATGCTGTTGCACAGAACGGACGCATTGTTGAATATGCTATCTCGGAGCATGTGGAATTTGCCGGCGTACACTCAGGCGATGCCACTCTCGTGTTCCCCGCACAGAAAATCTACATGGCCACCGCCCGCCGCATCAAGCGCATCTCGGCCCGCATTGCCGAAGAGCTTAAGATTTCAGGCCCGTTCAACATTCAGTATCTTGCCAAGAACAACGACGTGAAAGTGATTGAGTGCAACCTGCGCGCATCACGCTCGTTCCCCTTCGTGAGCAAGGTTCTCAAGAAGAACTTCATTGACACCGCCACCCGCATCATGCTCGGCGAGAACGTGGGCAAGGTTGACACTTCGACATTCGACATCGACTACATCGGCGTGAAAGCCTCGCAGTTCAGCTTTGGCCGCCTGCATAAGGCCGACCCGGTTCTTGGCGTTGATATGTCATCTACAGGCGAGGTTGGCTGCATTGGCCGCGACTTCGATGAAGCGCTTCTCACCGCCATGCTTGCCGTGGGCGTCACTCCGCCAAAGAACGCAGTGCTTGTAAGTTCGGGCGACGTGCGAGGCAAAGTAGATATGCTCGACGCATGCCGGCAGCTCTACAACGGCGGCTACAAAATCTACGCCACCGAAGGCACCGCCCGTTTCCTGAACGAGAACGGGATTGAGGCTGTGGCAGTAGGCTGGCCGGATGAAGAGGGAGTTGACAATGTGCTTGACCTCATCGCCAACCACAAAGTTGACTTCATCATCAACATACCCAAGAACCATACCAAACGCGAACTTACGAACGGTTACAAGATTCGCCGCGGAGCCGTTGACCACAACATCCCGCTGCTCACCAACGCTCGCCTTGCATCGGCGTTCGTAAAAGCGTTCGTGGCCAAACCGATTGACAACATTGCCATCACCCCCTGGCAGGAATACGGTAAATAAATGGAAAATTTTCATGACCTGGCGGTTCGCCGCCACAGCATAAGGCGCTACACCGATGAACCCATCAGCGCCGATGACGTAAAACTTATCCTTGAGGCCGCTCTGCTCGCTCCAACGAGCAAGAGCAGCCGCTCATGGGAATTCGTATGTGTCGATGACCCCGACATGCTTGCGCGCCTCGAGCAATGCAAACCTGCCGGAGCCGCGCCCATAGGCCGCTGCAAGCTGGCCATTGTAGTTGCCGGAAATCCAGCCAAAAGCGACCCCTGGATTGAGGACGCATCCATTGCCGCTGCCTACATGCAGCTGCAGGCCGAGGACCTTGGCCTCGGTTCATGCTGGATTCAGGTGCGCGGGCGTTTCACAGCCGACGGCATTCCATCCGAGGAGTATGTTCAGGAACTTCTCGGTATGCCCGGCGAGCTGCCTGTGGTGTGCATCATGACATTCGGTCATAAAGGTGAGGAGCGCCGTCCCGTGGATACCTCCAAGCTGCTTTGGGAACGAGTGCACATAGGCCAATGGACTCAACGCGACTGACATATCCACTCCGCACAGTAATCATAGGCTCGGGCAATGTAGCATCATGCATTGCCCCTGCTCTTGAAAAGGCCGGAGTGATTGACATTGCGGCGATCTACAGCCCTACCCAGTCACATGCCGCGGAACTCGCGGCAAAACTACGCAACGCAGTGGCCGTAAGTGACATAGCGGAGATTCCCGCCGATGCCGCGCTCTATCTGCTCGCTGTGAAGGATGATGCCATAGCCGAGCTTGCGCAGACTCTCACCCCGTCGCCCGAAGCGCTGTGGCTTCACACTTCAGGCGGAGTTGAGGCCTCCACTCTGAAGCCGCTTTCAGAGCATTACGGCGTTTTCTATCCGTTGCAAACCTTTTCCAAGGGCGTTCCGGTGAATCTGCCCGAAGTCCCAGTGTTCATCGAGGCTTCAACCGAGCGCGGACGCGAAATTGTTGACCGTCTGGCTCACGCCATAAGCCCAAAGGTGCATTATGCCGACGGCACTACGCGCTGCAAACTCCACGCCGCAGCCGTATTCGCCTGCAACTTCACCAACCATCTTTGGGCCATTGCCGAGGACATCCTGCACCGCGAAGCCGGAACTGACCTTTCGGTGCTCCACCCGCTGCTGCAGGAAACCCTGCGCAAAGCCATGACGGTGCCCCCAGCAAGCGCTCAGACCGGGCCGGCAGCCCGTGGCGACCGCGGAGTGATAGCCAAACACGCCTCGCTTCTCACCGCCGATGAAGCCGAACTCTACACCCTCCTTTCGGAACATATAATTGACTATTACAAGAAGTTATGAGCTCAATTGCCTACGACCTCAATAAAATCCGCGCCATAGCCTTTGATGTCGACGGCGTGCTGTCGCCATCAACCATACCCACTTCGCCCGAGGGGGAGCCGCTGCGAATGGTCAACATCAAGGACGGCTACGCCCTGCAGCTCGCAGTGAAACTTGGCATCCATATCGCTATAATCACCGGAGGCCGCAGCCGCGGAGTGGAGGTGCGCTACAGCGGCCTCGGCATCAAGTACATCTATTCAGGCGTGGCTGAGAAACTCAACGTGCTGCGCGAATGGATGCAGTCACTTTCGCTGCAGCCCGAGGAAGTGGCTTTCTGCGGCGATGACATCCCCGACTATATGGCCATGCGCCATGTGGGACTCAGCGTGGCTCCGGCCGACGCCTGCAACGACATAAAAGAGATTGCCACATACATTTCGCCCGTGAACGGAGGCTACGGCGTGGCACGCGACCTCATAGAGCAGCTTCTGCGCGCCAAAGGAATGTGGATGAACAATGCCAAAGCTTTCGGTTGGTGAAATGGAAAATCCGCTTTGCAATCTTTCATATTATTCAGTGGTTCTCGCAAGCGCTTCGCCGCGCCGCCGCGAACTGCTCTCCCTGTTGGGAATCGACTTTGCTGTCAGGCCGCTCGAGGGCGTCGATGAAAGCTATCCCCATGCCCTGAATCCCATTGACGTGCCGCTCTATCTCGCTGAGAAAAAATGCAGATTCTCAGTGCCGGATTTAGCCGAAAACGAGCTTATAATCACGGCCGATACCGTGGTTATATGTGAAGAAAAAGTGCTCGGCAAGCCCCATGATTGGGCAGAAGCAACGGCTATGCTTAAAATGCTTTCGGGGCGCACACACACAGTTGCCACCGGCATAGCTGTAGCCACAAAAGAACGCACCGCCACTTCGCGCGCACTGACCGAAGTGACCTTCGCAAAGCTCTCCAAGGAGGAGATTGACTTCTACATTGACCGTTACCGCCCTTTTGACAAAGCCGGTTCCTATGGAATTCAGGAGTGGATCGGCTGCATTGGAATCAGCCATATCAACGGGAGTTTCTACAATGTGATGGGGCTGCCGCTACACCTGCTTTACACCCTTCTCCGCACTTTCTGAGCGTTCCACAATCATACAAGGCGACTCCAGAGGCTTCCCCGGACGCGGACGTAATGCCGATAGCGTCAGGCATTCCTCATCGAGCATTTCTCCGGGCATAGCCACTCGCAACACGCTCTCAGCCCATGGAATCCTGCCGGATTCGGAAGCGAGCAGCGCAGCTACGCCCATTGTCATTCTGAGATTCACCTCAATGCACGGCGCAAGGCTCAGTGCGCCAGCCGCATCGGTATAACTTAGCATATCCACCCCGGCCCAACCTTCGTAGCCTTCAAGCACTTCCGAGAGGACGCAACGGATTTTTTCAACAACATCATCAATCTCCACATTGAGCCGCACACGCAATTGGGCCTGAGGCGCAATAAGATTTCCCGCATATCTGCCGACAGCATCGGCCGCAAAGACCGAAATGCCTATGAATCGGCACTCTCCATTTTCAAGATAGAACAGCGCTGCGAAATCCGATTTGCGGTCATATCGCGGTTCTATGGTGACGCTCCCCTGCCTACGGAGCATAGCCTCAATACGCTGCGAAACGGTCCTTTCATCCAACCCCTCGGTATAGAAAACGCCTCGTCCGCTGCACGACCATGGCAGCTTCACCACGGCATCATTGCCGAACTTCCCGATTGCCCTATATGCTTCATAGGTATCGTAAGCCGTCACCGGAATAAGCTCCGGCGCATAGCCAATCTTTTCCAAAACCCGCGCGGCTGTCTCGCGATGGCTGAGTAAACGCATTATTTCAAGTTCCCGGCAGGAAGGCACGTCGGCCACACCGTGGCGTTCCATGATGCGGGCCGCATAGCTGCTCCACCCCCAAGGCGTTGGCTTTAGGGAAGCCGCCGCCCTGTGCTTCACTCTTGCATCAGGTGAATCACACTTGTCAATCACAAGGATTTCATCATCATCACCGGCCCATAGCGTGGGAAGCAATGCGCCGGCACGGCGAAGCTCCAGCCCTGCCCGGGCGGGAGTATAATTGGCCAAATCGGCGGCCAAAGCAAGGTCGTTTTCGGGATTAAACCAGTAAACTGAAGGCATAACTTTTGCAAAATTACTGATTTTTCAAACCATATTGACTACTTTTGCAAAAAATCACCCCTACCATTATGGAAACAGACTACACCTCGCAAGATTTCACCGTGGAAGTCAATGCCGCCGATTACATTGAGCGATTCCGCGACTCCGAGCGGATTGCAGGCTACTGCAAGCAGTGCGGCAATTACGGCCGCAGCTGGGCTTGTCCGCCGTTTGACAGCCCCATAATAGATGAACTTCGGGAATACAACAGCGTGCTCCTCATTGCCACCCGCATAACCCCATCGCAGACAGGCATACCTATAAGCCGCGCGCCGGAATTCTTCTTTGCCGAGCGTCAGCGCCTTGAAAAGAAACTGCTTGAGATGGAAAAGGAGCTTGGCGGAAGAGCCTATACTTTTGCCGGGAGCTGCCTTTACTGTCCCGAAGGGTCATGCACACGCACGGAAGGCAAACCGTGCCGACATCCAGAACTTGTCAGGCCGTCGCTTGAAGCCGTAGGGTTTGACCTCGGCAAAACGCTCGCCGAACTCTTTGACATGCAGCTTCTTTGGAGCACCGACGGCACAATTCCCGCCTACCTTACCCTCATCTGCGGCTTCTTCTATAACAAGTAACGGCCTGCCTTTGGGGGCAGACCGTTCTATGATTCCAAAGCCGTTTTTAGAATTCGGCGTTGTTGGGAGTGCGGGGGAAGGGAATGACGTCACGGATGTTGGTCATTCCGGTCACGAAGAGCACGAGGCGCTCAAACCCGAGACCGAAGCCCGAGTGAGGCACTGTGCCGAAGCGGCGGGTATCGAGATACCACCACATATCTTTCATAGGTATGCCAAGCTCATCAATGCGGGCCGAAAGCTTGTCAAAGTCAGCTTCACGTTCCGAACCGCCGATGATTTCGCCGATCTTGGGGAAGAGCACATCCATAGCGCGCACTGTCTTGCCGTCGGGATTCTGCTTCATGTAGAAAGCCTTGATTTCCTTGGGGTAATCAGTGAGGATAACCGGGCGTTTGAAATGCTGCTCAACGAGGAAGCGTTCATGCTCGCTCTGAAGATCCGCTCCCCAGTAAACGGGGAATTCAAACTTGTGGCCTGACTCTTCAAGAATCTTCACGCCCTCGGTGTAAGTGAGGCGAACGAACTTCTCCTCAACCACATGACGCAGACGGTCAATCAGTTCCGGGTCATACATCTTGGCGAGGAATTCAAGATCATCCATGCAGTTTGAAAGCGCATAGTTGATGCAGTATTTGATGAAATCCTCGGCGAGATCCATATTGTCAGTGATGTCATAGAAAGCCATCTCAGGCTCAATCATCCAGAACTCCGAGAGGTGACGGGGTGTGTTGGAATTTTCGGCGCGGAATGTGGGGCCGAAAGTGTAGATTGCTCCAAGTGCCGTGGCTCCGAGCTCGCCTTCAAGTTGGCCGCTCACAGTGAGCGCAGTAGGCTTACCAAAAAAGTCGGCCGAGAAATCCACCTTGCCATCCTCCGTTTTGGGGAGGTTATTGAGGTCAAGTGTAGTGACCTGGAACATTGCTCCCGCACCTTCGCAGTCGCTGGCTGTGATAAGCGGAGTGTTGAGATAGAAGAAACCGCGTTCGTTAAAGAACTTATGGATTGCGAAGGCCAGTGCTGAGCGCACGCGGAGCACAGCTCCGAAAGTGTTTGTGCGCGGACGCAGGTGGGCTATTTCGCGGAGGAATTCAAGAGTGTGGCCTTTCTTCTGAAGAGGATATTTTTCAGGGTCGGCCATACCGAACACCTCAACGGTGTCAGCCTGAATCTCTACCGACTGGCCTTTGCCCATCGACTCAACGAGGCGTCCCGTAACATGCAGGCTGGCTCCGGTGGAAATATTGCGGAGGTCATCGTCAGAGAATTTTTCAAGGTCGAAAACTATCTGGACGTTCTTGATGGTTGAACCGTCATTAAGGGCAACGAACTGTACATGTTTATTACCGCGACGGGTTCTCACCCATCCCATAACGCTGACATCCTGACCAACAAGTTCAGGGGAGAATATGTCAATTATCTTTGTTCGTTTCATATATTATTAGCGTAGTGATTGGATTATTCAAAAGAGCCCATTTTGAGGAAATTTACCTCTTCTTGAGTCAGATAGCGCCAACGTCCGCGGGGCAGATTCTTCTTGGTGAGGCCTGCGAAGTAAACGCGGTCGAGCTTAGTGACATGATAGCCGAGAGTCTCAAAGATTCGGCGCACAATGCGGTTGCGACCCGAGTGGATTTCAATTCCGGCCTGATTGCGGTCAGTGTCAGTGGCATAGCTGATGGCATCGGCATGGATAGGACCGTCATCGAGTTCAATGCCGTCGGCTATACGCTGCATGTCGTCCTCGGCAATATCCTTGTCGGTCCATACATGATAGATTTTCTTCTTAACATATTTGGGATGGGTGAGCTTTGAGGCAAGGTCACCGTCGTTGGTGAGAAGAAGCACTCCGGTGGTGTTGCGGTCAAGACGGCCTACCGGATAAACGCGCTCCTCGCAGGCGCCTTTGATGAGATCCATCACAGTGGTGCGTCCGTTGGGGTCATCGGAAGTGGTCACGCAGTCCTTAGGCTTGTTGAGAAGGATGTAGCACTTGTTTTCAAGTACCACGGGCTTGCCGTTGTACTCAACAGTATCGGAATGGGTGATTTTTGTTCCGAGTTCGGTAACGACCTCACCATTGACCTTCACGAGACCCTGCTGGATATATTCATCGGCCTCGCGGCGTGAGCAAAGGCCCGCATTGGCAAGGAACTTGTTGAGACGTATCTGTTCATCGGGCGACGGTATGGACTGTTCGTACTCGATGCGTTTGGGACGCGGCACGAAACTCTTTCCGCCCTGAGGCATGAAGCCGTTGTGACGGTTCTGACCGTTGCGGTTGTTACGGTTATTGTAGCCCCCCTGACGGTTATTGTTGTAGCCGCCCTGGCGATTGTTGTAACCCCCTTGACGGTTATTGTTATAGCCGCCCTGACGGTTATTGTAACCCTGATTATTGTATCCGCCTTCGCGGTTATTGTTATACCCGCCCTGGCGGTTGTTGTTGTAGGCTCCCTGACGGTTATTGTTGTAGCCGCCCTGGCGGTTGTTGTTATATCCACCCTGACGGTTGTTGTAGCCGCCCTGACGGTTGTTGTAGCCGCCCTGGCGGTTGTAGCCTTGATTGTTATAACCGCCTTCACGGTTGTAACCCTGATTATTGTAACGGGGACGCTGCTGGTAGCCCTGATTATTATAGCGGGGACGGGGCTGATAGCCTGTGGTTGCACCCGTTGAATCGCTTTCGCCTGCTGCTGCAGAATCCTGAGAAGCTCCTTCAGTTTCAGTATTCGAGGAGGCCTGCGGATCGGGCGAATTGTAACGTGGGCGCTGCTGATAGCCCTGGTTATTATAGCGTGGCTGGTAGGGGCGCTGATTGCCGTAATTGTTACGATGCGGCTGATAGCTGCCCTGATAATCGGAATGATAATGGCGCACCTGTGATTCGGAGCCTGCATCTGGCGTTGCTGACTGAGCGCCATCCTGTTCGTGCATCATGTTACGAATCTGGCCTATGCGCGGGCGTTTGCTTTTCTTTTCGCTGGATTCCATAATGTTTTAAAATTGAAAGGGTGTTCTTTGGTACCTTAATAATAAAAAAATGAAACTAATGTTTGATTTGGCCTCTCGGCCGAATTACTGTTAGCGGAGAGAGTGAATTGGCTGATTTGAAATTATAACTGTTTTCTCAGATTGATTGTTTGGAATTTATGAGGTTGTTAAATTTAACTGTTAAGTATCAAGTGAAGAATTATTTTCTTGCACAAAGGTAGCTAATAATTCTGCAATTATAACAATTTTTCAAGTTAAAGTTTCTGTCGGACAACATTTTTTAATGCAATGAAAGATTCTGTTAACGACGGAGTCAGATACATGTTTACAGCGACGCAACATATATATTCCCGAAGCCGCGACATGCGCTTATATCACCGGATTAACGGTGTGAAACGTAACTTTCAAACCATTCGGCATAGGCCCTGGCAAGCATCCTCAGGCCACCGGGAGTGGGATAGTCACCTGAAAAATACCAGTCGCCAGGATAATTGGGCACCGCGCGGTGCAATCCCTCCAGTGACTGATAAATGATTTCTACTTCGGCCTTTAGCTCGGGCGGGGTGAGCATGCGGGCAATCTGCGCCGACACCTCCTCATCCGTAAAAGGCTCATACACCGCCTTCACCGGGTTTGTCAACCCGTCATCGGGCATATCAACCATGGCCTGACACTTCTCATAAACCTCACGCAGAATGCCGCTCATTCCCCGCTGCTCCAGCAATGCAACCGCTGCGCGGAATGCGGCGAATTCGCTCATCCGCGACATGTCAATACCGTAATAGTCCGGGTAGCGTACCTGAGGCGATGAACTGACCACAACTATTTTCTTTGGGTTAAGGCGTCCGAGCATGCGAAGAATACTCTGTCGGAGAGTTGTACCGCGGACAATACTGTCGTCAATCACCACGAGATTGTCGACTCCCGGACGTATAATGCCATAAGTAACGTCATAGACATGGGCGGCAAGATCATTGCGCACATCGCCTTCCGATATGAATGTGCGCAACTTGATATCCTTTATTGCCACCTTTTCCACTCTCACCTTTCGCGCCATAAGCGAAAGAATTGCCTCATGATTTATCTCGCCCGCGCGGTGCATTGTCTCTATGACTTTCAGGCGCTCGCGGTCAAGCCGGGCTTCAAGCCCCTGCTGCATCCCGAGAAAAGCTACCTCGGCCGTATTGGGGATGAAGGAGAAAACGGTGTGGTCAAAATCGTGGTCCACACTGTCGAGCACAGCATCCACAAGATTGCGCCCGAGTTCTTTTCGCTCTTTATATATGTCGGCGTCGCTGCCACGTGAAAAATAGATGCGCTCAAACGAGCAACGCCGGTTCTGACCCTCGGCGATAATCTGCTTCACCTCCATGCTGCCCGATTTGCCCACTATGATTGCGGCTCCGGGAGCGAGTTCGGCCACAGACTCCAAGGGCGCGTTGAACACAGTCTGTATCACAGGGCGTTCGGATGCCACAACAACCACTTCATCATCGGCATAGTAGAATGCCGGACGGATGCCGTGAGGGTCACGAATCACAAACATATCGCCCGAACCTGTGGCGCCACACATAGCATATCCGCCGTCCCATGCCGGAGCCGTCTGCTCAAGCACGCGCGCAATGTCAAGATTATCCTCTATGGCCATTGACAACTGAGGGTCCTTAAGCGAATTGCGATATTTCCGGTAAAGCCGGTGATTCTCCTTGTCGAGAGTGTAGCCCAACTGCTCCAGAATCACTATGGTGTCGCTGTAAAGGCGCGGATGCTGTCCGGTTGCCACTACCCGGTTGAAGATACTGTCAACGTTGGTCATGTTGAAATTTCCGCACATCAGCAGGTTGCGCGATCGCCAGTTGTTGCGTCGCAGAAAGGGATGCACGTAGCTTATACCTCGCTTGCCCGTGGTGCTGTAGCGGAGATGGCCCATATAAATCTCGCCTATGAACGGGGCATAAAGCTCGGCCTCCTCGGCGGTCATGGAGCCTATGCGCTCCGATTCAAGCTGCCGCGATATATTTCCGAACACCTCTGATATGGCCTGAGTGCCCATGGCACGTTCGCGCCACACGTATTCGCAGCCCGGATGAGCATGGAGCTTCACCACCCCCACTCCGGCACCTTCCTGCCCCCGGTTATGTTGCTTCTCCATCATAAGATAAAGCTTTTCAAGGCCATAGGCGTAACTGCCATATTTTTCTTTGTAATATTCAAGCGGGCGGCGGAGACGTATCATCACTATACCGCATTCATGCTTCAAGGGTTCCATCCGTTTTAACGTTGATTAATGCGATTTTCCTATGCAAAAAAACTGGTGCAAAATTACTAAAATGCATCATAAATATTGCGCTTGATTACGTATTTTTATCGCTGCCTAAGTGTTAAATTTTCGCTTTCCGCATCCCACTCATCACATAAATCACTATATTTGCCACATATTACCAACCATTTTCACATTTTAACATGAAAAGATTATCTTTACTATTAATCATTGCCGTAATTTCATCGGTAGCCGGATTAACGGTCCGGGCAAACTACCACACAGTAACGGTAACGGTCAAAGAAGGCGAATCAATGTCGTTTCGCCTTGCCGATGAGCTGACAGTGAGATTCAACGACCTCGAAATGACCATCTCATCGCCCAATTTCGATAACACAGTTATCATACCTAAAGAAAACATCTCGGAGTTTATCCATTCCACTGCCGGAATCAATGACGTGACTGCCGACGCTTCAGCTCCCGAATTCGCCGACGGAATGCTCAGTTTCACAAATCTGCCCGAAGGCTCAATAATCAATGTTTTCAACACTGCAGGCCAACTCATTAAAAGCGAAACCGCATCGGGCTGCTATCAGCTCCCCCTCAGCACTCTCGCTGCAGGAATCTATGTGGTCACAGTCAATAAATCCACCTTCAAAATTGCCGTAAAATGATGAAACGCCATATAATTCCAGCGCTCCTGCTGAGTTCAGCCGCTATCTGCGCAAACGCCAAAGTGTCAACGGTTCCCAGCGACCGTATAGATGCCTATACTGATTCCGAGAACTTCAGTTCGGTTCTCGTTGATGACATCGTGTCAATCACTTACGAAGGCAATCCCCTGACAGGCTACACTCATGTGGTTGTCACCACCAATTCCCAGACAATAAAACTGCCGCTCGACAATCTTCACCGTCTGACCTACAATCATGTCAATGCCACTCCACACGAAATTGTCATGAGGTCCGACGAGCACTCCGCTTTCCGTCTGTATCTGAATTTCAATGACCCCTCCTCGCCTGATCCCATAGACCCCGACAAGCCCTACGGCTGGAGAGGCGGAGTGGCCGGCGAACCGGTGTTTTTCCTGCCGGTGGCCGACAAAGGCTTCCGTCCGGAATTCACCATCGCCGGACAATACTCCGGCTATGACTACACCTCAATAAGGAACTTTGCTGTTGAAGTCACAGGCGATTTCACCGCACAATTCGGAATTGGCCTTGACTGCTTCATGTACACCATGCCGTTTGAGCCGGTGACAATGACAATCAAAGGCAATGAAATGAACGACTATGAGGGAATGGAGATACTCGGCAAATACTCGGGTGCCCGCATTGACCTCACCGAAAAGCGCATGGCTTCAGGCTCATCGGGCGCAACCTCGATAGAATTCAAAGCCAACACAACCTTTGAATTCACTTCGAAAGAAGGCGATGAAAACATTTCGCAGATTGACTATTTTACCTACAACGAAGATAAGAAGACCTTTGCCCACGTTCCCGATAAGGACGACGTGAACAAGAATCCGGTGGACCTCAATGTCGTATGGGGAATCGACGGAAGCTTCACAGAGTCCGGTCTGACATTCATCCAATCGACCTATATGCCTAATGCAGTTCCCGAGAACAACCGTCACTATGTTGTTTCGCGTACTCCGTTCACCTACACTCTCGCCGATGCCGATGACATAGCTTATCGCCGCATCCTTGAGGTGAAACCTGAGAACGGAAGCAACATTTACACTTTAATAGAGAACTACGGCAGCACTCTAACTCCGCTGTCGGCCGAATTCACAGTGGGTTCATCAATAGCCGATGCACCGTCAAAAGCCTATTTCTCCATCAACGGCCAGCGTGCCTACCGCTATGTGCGCACCTCAGCCGATGAAGTTCCCGAAATTATTGCCAAAGGCAATGAAGCAGGCTCATATTCCGGCGAAAACGGAGCTCTTGTTCTTGACGGCTTCGGGGAAGCCACTTACCGTGGAGAATCATGCTTCTATGACATTGACGGCGCTGCCATAAACATCACCGATGCCAACGGCGAAATCATAGAGTCCGTAATCATCGACACCAATAACCACACCTACAAAATAAAAGCCGCTGCCAAATGGGATGGCGCTAAAGTGTTCACCACCACCACTGCTCCAGGCTCCTGCAAGGGTGGCGATGTAAACGATTTCGTTACAATCACTCTCACGCTCGACCGCAACTTCAAGGGCGAGGAAGCAATAGGCAATGCTATCGTCTACACCAAAATTCCGGGCGAAGATGCAACAATCGACAATCAGGGCGACTATGTCTACGATGACACCGACATGACCCTGACCGTCTCAAACATTCCTTCCTACATCAAAGTAAGCAATACGGGCGACATCTACAACGACTTCGATTACGCGCGCCGTAAACTCGTGTTCCACATTTCTGAAGATGGCAAATCAGTGTGGCTCGGCAACGAGAATATTGGCGACAAATTCTACTTGACCCGCACCGGCTCTTATGTGGTGACAGGCGAGAGTTGCATGCTGAAAGCCGAAGGCGCTGAACAGCCCGAAGTTGACATTACCGGCACCTATGAAGGCATTGCCGTAGGACGTCATGAAACTTTCGAAATGGATTGTGATGCCCCCACAGCGCTCACTATAACCGAAAGCAACGCTACGCTAAGCGTCACCGCAATGGGAGTTGCCTTACTTGATTTCACCGGAGAATACACATTCGACGGCACAACTCTAACGCTCAAGGGTGTTGACGTAGGTAACGGTGACAAATATTCCGGAATGACAGAGAAAGCCGACATTATTTTCACCTATGCCGACGGCAAGCTGACCGGCTCAGGAAAATATTTTGGAGCCAACTCTTTCACGTGTGCTCTTACCGTGGACCTTTCAACGTTCTCAGCCGAAAGAAAATAATTGACCGCAACTGAATTTTATGAATCGGGACGCCCGGCTTCAGGCCTCGGCGCCCGATTTTTTTTGATACGTCGGCAACAATAACTCTCCTGAAAGACTGCAACGAGGCAGCAGGCATGCGAACCTTCGCATCCAAGAAATATATGGTTGGCGATATCAAAATTTGATTCTACAAGCCAATATCGGATTTTAGGCGGCGAGCAGAGCGGTTCGGGCGTTTTTTTTCAAAAAAAACACGGTGGATGCTATGAAAACCCAAAAAAAATTGCTAAGTTTGTTGACGCATCCCAAATTTGCACTCTTACCAAAAAATCAATAAACCCCTATGAAAGAAAAAATTCAAGAAGTCTTTGCCGAAAGATTCGGCGAAAAAGGCACCCTCTATGTTGCACCCGGACGTTTCAACCTCATTGGCGAACACACTGACTATAATGGCGGATTCGTGTTCCCCGGCGCAATCGACAAGTTCATCATGGCCGAAATCAAGCCCAACGGAATGGACGTGGTGCGCGTTTACTCAATCGACATCGATGAGGAAGTTGCCTTCGGACTTCGCGAAGAAGATGCCCCCAAACAGCAGTGGGCACGCTACATCTTTGGCGTTTGCCGCGAAATCATCAAGCGTGGCGGCGTGGTGAAAGGCTTCGACGCCGTGTTTGCCGGCAATGTGCCCTTAGGCGCTGGCCTCAGCTCTTCGGCCGCTCTGGAAAGCTGCTTCGCTTTCGCTCTCAATGACCTCTTCAACGACAACAAGTTCCCCAAAATGGAACTCGCCAAGATTGGCCAGTCGACCGAACACAATTACTGCGGCGTGAACTGCGGCATCATGGACCAGTTCGCTTCTGTTCACGGCAAAAAAGACAATCTGATGCGCCTCGACTGCCGTTCGGGCGAATTCGAATACTTCCCCTTCAAGCTCGACGGCTACAAGCTGGTGCTCGTTGACTCCCGCGTGAAGCACGAGCTCGTTGACTCGCCCTACAACAAACGCCGTGAATCATGCGAGCGCGTTGCCAAGACCCTTGGCGTGGAGACTCTCCGCGATGCCGACATGGCCATGCTCGATGCCGCAAAGGACAAAATCACCGAAGAAGATTACAAACGCGCAGAATATGTAATTGAGGAAAAAGACCGCGTGCTCGCCGTTTGCGACGCTCTCAACCGTGGCGACTACGACACCGTTGGCAAATGCATGTATGGCACTCATGAAGGAATGTCGAAACTCTATGAAGTAAGCTGCGAAGAACTTGATTACCTCAACGACATTGCGAAGGAATGCGGCGTGACCGGCTCACGCATCATGGGTGGCGGCTTCGGCGGCTGCACAGTGAACCTTGTAAAGGATGAGCTATATGAGCCGTTCATTGAAACCGTAACAGCCAAATTCAACGCACGCTACGGTCACGAGCCCAAAATCTATCCTGTAATCGTGAGCGATGGCGCTCGCCGCTACGAATATCAATAACCTCAGATTTGACCTTCTAAAAGCCCCGCAGTTGCGTTGCAAAAGCGCCTGCGGGGCCTTTTTTTAACAATGGCTTCAAAAAAATTTGCATATTTATGATTTGTAGATTATTTTTGTGAAATATTCCCGCCGGACATTTTTTTCGGCTACGCGTGAAAAAAATAACCATAAAAGTTTGTCTACAACGTAAACCATGAACAAGCGTCAAGCCAGATTGGCTTTAATTGTAAAGATTCTTTTAAATAACTCCATAGGCAGTCAGGAAGAACTGATGGAGATGCTGGAGCGCAACAACTGCACGGTTACGCAGGCCACGCTGTCACGTGACCTGAAATCATTGCGCACGTCAAAAGTGGCCACCGAGCTGGGAGGTTACCGCTATGTGGTGGCCGCCAACGGAACCGCTGCCGATGAAGTTGCCACCCACGCAATGAACACTGTGCGCCAGGCGGCCATACTGTCAGTGGCCGTCAACGGTCCGTTAGTGATTATAAAGACCCGCAACGGCTACGCCGGCGGGGTAGCATACGATATCGATGAGGTGTCATCGCCCCATATTCTCGGCACCATAGCGGGAGCCGACACTGTTTTCGTGGCAATCAGCAATGCCGGAGTATTGCCGGATGTCTATGAGATTCTGTCGGGAATAATTCCTTCCGAGGTACTTGAAAAGAACAAACATTTTTTCTTCAGACATCACGACTGACACAATCGTCACTGACCTAAAAAACAACAACAGAAATGATCAGAGCTGGTATAACAGGCGGCACCACAAGAGTGGCCGGCGAAATTGTAAAACTCCTTATCAATCATCCCGACGTAGAGATAGTCTGGGTCATTGACCCCGATGCCGAGGGAGCACGTCTGTCGGAGGTTCACAAGGGCCTCAGAGGTGAAACCTATCTGCGGTTCTCCGCCGAACCCGAAGAAGAGGTAAACGTAGTGTTCCTTTGCCATGACGAACCGGGACTCGGCAAAGATTTCATTGAACGATATGGCATCCCCGCTGATGTCAGAATCATAGACCTCACCGGCGACTACCTCCGGCAGAGCACATTTGCCGATGGCGATGACTGGATTTTCGGGTTACCCGAACTCTGCCGCAAGCCTCTTGTGCGCGGCGCGCTCCACGCTTCGCTTCCGCAGCCGCTATCCTCGGCTGTGCTCCTGGCGCTAACGCCGCTGGCCAAGGAACAATGGCTCAATTCCGACATCAACGTCACAGCCGTTGTGGCCGAAGAAGATGCCGAACCGGGCGAAACTCTCGCCTTGATTGACCTTGAACAGGCCGATGATATAGCGCGGGCAGTGCGTTCGCTTCAACCCGATTTCAACGCCCAGCGCATGATGTTTGTAGTAGTCAACGGAGGCTGGCGCCACGGGATTTCCGTAACTCTCCATTTCGAGACTGACCACACCGAAAAAGAAGCCATCGATGCATTCATGAATTATTATGACGACCACAACTTTGTGTTCCTTTCCGAGTCGCTTCCGAACCTTACTGAAGTGGCCGGCACAAACAAATGCATCATCAATGTTCAGAAAGTCGAGAAACACCTTGTGATCACTGCCGTAATCGACGACCTCGTCAAGGGCGCTTCGGCAATGGCCGTGCATGACATGAATCTGCTGTTCGGATTGCAGGAACGTGTAGGGCTCATGCTTAAATCACAGGCTTGATAATTTTCACTCTTCCACCTCATTGTGGCGGGCGCTTTCATGGCTGTCCGCCCCTTTCATCTTAAAATGTTAAAAATCACCCACTTTTTAAGAAAATTTCCCTCATAGGGTTCACATCTTTTAATCACTTTTAGCCAAAATCCGGGTGCCGATACAGCCGCAGAGTTGTTCTATATAGTGAAACCAAGGCTGTAGCGACAGGCGATGGCTACGATGCCCCGCCTCAAGGTTACATAATCTCTCTCTCAACCGGCCATTGGATAGTGATTATTAGATGACCGGGATCTCATAAATAAATAGTTGAAACGGCAAGGATGAGCCCCTCTCAGGAGGTGCGGCTCATCCTTTTTTATCAACCCGTGAATTGCCACTAATTCAATTATTTTGCGTAAATTTGCACTCAATAATCAAACAAATCTTATAAATCAGTTCAAGCTATGGCTAAAGCATTGGTCAACACCAACTTCAATTTCCCGGGTCAGACCCACGTCTATCACGGTAAAGTACGCGACGTTTATTCAATTGGCGAAGATACGCTGGTAATGATTGCCACTGACCGTATTTCGGCATTTGACGTTGTCCTCCCCGAAGGCATACCCTACAAAGGACAGGTTCTCAATCAGATAGCCACATATTTTCTTGACGCCACCGCCGACATTGTCCCCAACTGGAAACTTGCCACGCCCGATCCCATGGTATCCGTTGGCATCCGCTGTGAAGGATTCCGCGTTGAAATGATTATACGCGGTTATCTCACCGGCAGCGCATGGCGCGAATATAAAGCCGGTTGCCGCGAACTGTGCGGCGTGAAACTCCCCGAAGGGATGCGCGAAAACCAGGCCTTTCCCGAGCCCATCATCACCCCCACGACCAAAGCCGATGCCGGCCATGATGAGAACATTTCAAAGGAAGAGATTATAGCCCAGGGCATTGTGTCGGCCGAAGACTATGCCGAAATGGAGCGCTACACCCGCTTGCTCTTTGCCCGCGGACAAAAAATGGCAGCTGAAAAAGGCCTTATCCTCGTTGACACAAAATACGAGTTCGGCAAACACAACGGTAAAGTGTACCTTATTGATGAAATCCACACCCCTGACTCCTCACGCTACTTCTACGCCGAAGGCTATGAGGAACGCTTTGAGAAAGGCGAGCCCCAGCGTCAGCTGAGCAAAGAGTTTGTTCGCCAGTGGCTTATCGAGAACGGATTCATGGGTCAGCCCGGACAGAAAGTGCCTGAGATGACTCCCGAAATCGTAAAGTCGATTTCCGACCGCTACATAGAACTCTACGAGCAGGTTACAGGCCAGGACTTCATCAAAGCCGATGAAAGCAACCTCACCGACCGCATTGCCGTCAACGTGCTCGACTGCCTCCAGCAACTCAACCGATAACGAATTTGGACTGCGAAAAAATAACCCCATATCAGCGTAACGACCGCTCCAAATCGCAGCAGGTCGAAGAGATGTTCGACAACATTGCCCCGGCCTACGATTTCATGAACCGGGCAATGTCGTTCGGGCTTCACCGCCTGTGGCTTCGGAAAGCGCTCTCATTTATAAGGAATGCCAATCCCGCCGGGCCGTGGCTCGACGTGGCCACAGGCACAGCCGATGTGGCCATAAGCCTCGGGCGCATGCGCCCCGATGTTGACATCACGGGCATCGACCTCTCCGAAGGGATGCTTACCCGCGGCCGCGAAAAGGTGAAGCAAGCCGGACTCTCTGACCGCGTGACGCTCTCCAAGGCCGATTGTCTCCGGATGCCGTTCGCTGATGATTCCATGGGGCTCGTTACCGTGGCCTACGGCGTGAGGAATTTCCAGCAGTTGGGCAAAGGACTGGCCGAGATGGCGCGAGTTTTGAAACCCGGCGGCCTGTTGGCCGTCATAGAGCTGTCAACGCCAACAAGCCCGGTAATAAAACCGCTTTATAACCTTTACGCCCGCCACCTCATTCCTCTGATGGGACGCATTGCCTCGCATGATGTGCGCGCCTACAGCTATCTGCCCGAGTCCATAGCCGCGGTGCCGCAAGGCAGCCGGATGACGGCGCTCCTCACCGAGGCAGGTCTTACGAACGCCAGTTTTCGCACCATGACCTTCGGCACATGCACCCTGTACACAGCATTTAAACCAACCAATTAGAAGAAACAATAATCATGAATTTTTCAAAAATCGTTCTTGCCATGGCAGTATCTCTGTCGGCCAACGCAATTATGGCCCAGGAACATCTGAAGAGCCTTGACCCCCAGCAGATTGACAACACAATCCCCGCCGGAACCGATTTCTATCGCCACGTCAATGCAAAATGGCAGAAAGCCAATCCCCTCACCCCCGAACATGCCCGTTACGGCAAATTCAACGTGCTCTCCGACTCCTCGGAACAGCGCGTGAAAAATATAGTGCTTAACCTCGGCGCTACGAATCCCAAGCCCGGGACAGTGGCCTTCAAAGTGTCAACCATCTACAATCAGGCCATGGACTCAGTGCGCCGAAACGCCGAAGGCGCAGCACCAATTCAGGCCGACCTCAAGAAGATTGAGAACACCCCCCACGAAGGAATGGAAGACCTCTTCCTTTGGATGCACGCCAACTATGCAAGCCCCTTCTTCTCGGCCGGTCCGCAGGAGGACCTCGCCAACTCTAACGTCTATGCAATGTACGTGGGCGGAGGTGGCCTCGGACTTGGCGACCGCGACTACTATCTGCAGAACGACAAGCGCAACAAAGAGGTGCGTGAAGCCTATCAGAAGCTAATTGTCAAGCAGATGATGAACGCCGGCCTCAAGAAAAAAGACGCCCAGCGCATCATGAAGAACGTGATGAAGATTGAGACCGCCATTGCCGACTCAACCTGGACCCGCGAGCAGAGCCGCAACATCCCCGCAATGTACAATCCCCGCACTTTCGCTCAGCTCAAAGAAATGTATCCCGCCATCAACTGGGACCGCTTCTTCATCGAGACCATGGGCATCCCCTCGCCTGAAAACGTGATTGTCACCGAAATCAATACCGTAAAGCAGGCCAACGACCTCATGGCATCACTTACCGACCGCGAAATCAAAGACTATTACCTCTGGAAATATGTGGCACAGGCTGCCGGAAAACTCAGCGATGACTTTGCCAACGCAGCCTTTGAGTTCAACAAAGTTATGAGCGGCGTGCAGCAGCAGCGTCCGCGCTGGAAACGCGCCCTCGGCGCTACCGAAGGCGCTATGGGCGAGGCTGTCGGTCAGCTCTATGTTGAGAAATACTTCCCGCAGTCATCCAAGGAATATATGATTGGCCTCGTTGAGAACCTGCGCACAGCCCTCGGCAAGCACATAATCAACCTCCCCTGGATGAGCGATGACACCAAACTCAACGCCATCAAGAAACTGAACGCTTTCACCGTGAAAATCGGCTACCCCGACAAGTGGAAAGACTACAGCACGCTTGAAATCGACCCCAACCTCTCATATTACGAGAACATGCACAACGTGGGCATGTGGCATCAGAAAGACTACTACAGCAAGTGGGGCAAACCGGTTGACCGCACCGAATGGGGCATGACACCTCAGACCGTCAACGCTTACTATAACCCTCTCGCCAACGAAATAGTGTTCCCGGCTGCCATCCTTCAGGCCCCCTTCTTCGACCCCGAAGCATCAGATGCTGAGAACTATGGCGGCATCGGAGTGGTAATCGGCCATGAGATGACCCACGGCATTGACCGGATCGCGGATTATAAGGAGGAAGAAAAATGATGCAGGTGATGGAGTCCTTGTAGCCATCTTCCGCGGACGCGGC
>ENA-ORCP01000339-ORCP01000339.1-human-gut-metagenome-genome-assembly--contig:-NODE-339-length-41699-cov-5.348325_pt1 | contig 41699 bp, 30 predicted proteins | sample MGYA00242990_ERZ507991 | MGnify/ENA primary metagenome ERZ507991 (study PRJEB26167, sample SAMN06115496) | human gut metagenome | host: Homo sapiens | place: China:Henan | collected 2015-05-07 | study... | reverse complement strand
TTTTCAAACAGACTATATGAACGATTATCAAATGAAAACATACGGACTATTCTGCGATTGCGAGACATGACTATAAACAAAAAGCCACAATGATAGGAAGCCGGGGGAAAGTCAAGCAAACCGTCATATCCCTTGACTCTTATTATTTTGCTCAATGATTGATTCCACCGAGCCTGATTTTTCACTCCGACGCACACCGCGCCTATTTCGGCCTATCGGCTCTTCAAGCCGAATTCCTCGTATGCTCGCGATAAAGAGGGTGCGTATGGAAAAATTTGAGAAATAACGGATGAAAAAAGCAATTGCATTGGCGAATTTGTTGTAATTTTGCAAGGTTTTCACGAGTCAAATCATGCGAAACCGCTGAATAACTAATATTCATTCAACTATCTGTCGCATGCACAAACACTTAACGGCTGTTCTTGAACTTGAGGACGGCACTCGATTCAAAGGCAAATCATTCGGTTTTGAAGGCTCGGCTTCAGGCGAAGTTGTTTTCAATACCGCAATGACGGGTTATCCCGAAAGTCTCACAGACCCTTCGTATGAAGGACAAATTTTAGTCACAACCTATCCATTGCTGGGAAATTACGGCGTTCCGCCGCAAAGAGAAAAGGATGACGTGAGCGAATTCTACGAGAGCTCGCGCATACACTGCCGGGCTATAGTGGCGCAGGATTATTCCTGGGACCATTCACACTGGCAGGCCGAGCGTTCGCTTGCCGATTGGCTCAAGCAGGAACGTGTGCCCGGCATTTACGGTATTGATACGCGTGCGCTCACAAAGCATTTGCGTGAACACGGCTCAATGTTGGGGCGTGTCACAGTTGAAGGATGTGAGCCTGACCCTTTCTACGACCCCAACCACGAGAATCTTGTAGCAAAAGTGAGCACACCCAGGGTCGAGGTCCACGGCGACGGCGACAAGACTGTGGTGTTGGTGGACTGCGGCGTGAAACTCAATATAATCCGCTGTCTAACGCGTCGCGGGGTCAGAGTGGTGCTCGTGCCATGGGATTATGATTTCACCACACTTGACTACGACGGCCTCTTTATTTCCAACGGGCCCGGTAACCCCGACATGGTGGATGTGACAGTGAATAATCTCCGGAAGGCGCTTGAGGGCGACAAACCGGTGTGCGGCATCTGCATGGGCAATCAGCTGCTTGCGCGGGCTGCCGGGGCTAAGACGTTCAAGCTGAAATATGGCCACCGCAGCCATAATCAGCCGGTGCGTCGCGTGGGCACTGACCGCTGCTACGTCACCTCGCAGAACCACGGTTTTGCCGTTGACACCGCTACGCTCCCTGCCGACTGGGAACCGCTTTTCGTTAATATGAACGACGGAACAAACGAAGGTATCCGACACGTCAGCAAACCGTTTTTCTCGGCTCAGTTTCATCCCGAGGCGAGCAGCGGGCCAAAAGACACTGAATTCCTTTTTGATGAATTTGTTTCAATGCTTTAACCTATGAATTGACGTTATGACTAATGATTTGAAAATAAAGAAAGTGTTGCTGCTCGGAAGCGGCGCGTTAAAAATAGGCGAGGCCGGCGAATTTGATTACAGTGGCTCGCAGGCTCTTAAGGCAATGAAAGAGGAGAACATCACCACTGTGCTCATCAATCCGAATATCGCTACGGTGCAGACCTCGGAGGGTATTGCGGACAAAATATATTTTCTGCCGGTAACGCCGCAGTTTGTTGAAAAAGTAATTGAGCGCGAGCGCCCCGATGGCATCTTGCTTGCTTTCGGCGGTCAGACCGCTCTCAATTGCGGTGTGGAACTTTACCGCAGTGGCGTGCTTGAACGTTACGGAGTTAAGGTGCTCGGCACGCCGGTTCAGGCCATCATGGACACTGAGGACCGAGAGCTGTTCGTTGAGAAGCTTGACCAGATTGACGTGAAAACCATCAAGAGTCATGCCGTTGAATCGGTCAGTGACGCCAAAGCCGCCGCTGCTGAGCTGGGTTATCCTGTGATTGTGCGCGCGGCCTACGCTCTCGGAGGACTCGGTAGCGGGTTCTGCGACAATGAGGCTGAACTGACGGCCCTCACTGAGAAAGCCCTGTCATTCTCGCCGCAAGTACTTGTGGAAAAATCGCTCAAGGGATGGAAGGAAGTGGAATACGAGGTTGTGCGCGACCGTTTTGACAACTGCATCACGGTGTGCAACATGGAGAATTTTGACCCGCTCGGCATCCACACCGGCGAGTCTATAGTGGTGGCTCCGTCACAGACTCTCACAAACGAGGACTATCATTATTTGCGCAAACTTGCCATAAAAATCATCCGTCACATAGGCATTGTAGGAGAGTGCAACGTGCAGTATGCTTTTGACCCTGATTCAATGGACTATCGCGTTATTGAGGTCAATGCCCGTCTGAGCCGTTCGTCGGCACTCGCGTCAAAAGCCACCGGCTATCCCCTTGCTTTCGTTGCGGCCAAGCTCGGCCTTGGCTATGGACTCTTTGATTTGAAGAATACTGTGACCAAAGAGACCTCGGCGTTCTTTGAACCTGCGCTTGACTATGTTGTGTGTAAGATTCCGCGCTGGGACCTCGGTAAATTCCATGGCGTGCGCCGCGAAATAGGCTCATCCATGAAATCTGTGGGCGAAGTGATGTCGATTGGGCGCACATTTGAGGAAGCTATTCAGAAAGGACTCCGTATGATAGGGCAGGGGATGCACGGTTTTGTGGGCAATCGCCGCATGGAGATGGATAATGTGGAGGAAGCTCTTTCCAATCCCACCGACAAGCGTATTTTTGTACTTGCCCAGGCAATGCTCGACGGCATGAGCGTGGAGCGGCTTCATGAGCTTACCCGGATTGACCGTTGGTTCCTTTATCGCCTGCGCAACATCGTTGACACTTATCATGACCTCTGCGATTGCGGAAGTCTTGAAAAGATTACTCCAGAGCTCATGCGCACAGCCAAGGAGCAGGGTTTCTCCGACTTCCAGATTGCGCGCTCCGTAGGCGACATAAAGCTTCAGCAGGAGGTGCGCCGTCAGCGCAAGGCCATGGGCATTCTCCCTGTGGTCAAGCAGATTGACACTCTCGCCGCCGAATATCCGGCAATGACCAATTACCTCTATCTCACATATAACGGTACGGAAAACGACATTGATTATGAGCATGATGGCCGTTCGGTAGTGGTGCTGGGTTCAGGCGCTTACCGCATAGGTAGCTCGGTGGAATTCGACTGGTGCTCGGTCAATGCGCTCCTCACGGTCAAGAAAGAGGGATGGCGTTCGGTGATGATAAACTACAATCCCGAAACCGTGTCGACAGACTACGACATGTGTGACCGTCTCTATTTTGATGAACTCTCCTATGAGCGCGTGATGGATATCCTTGACATGGAGACGCCCCACGGCGTGATTCTTTCCGTCGGAGGTCAGATACCTAACAATCTCGCTACCCGTTTGGATGATTCGGGAGTGAACATTCTGGGCACCTCGGCGCAAAGCATCGATAACGCTGAGGACCGCAATAAATTCTCGGCCATGCTTGACCGCTTGGGAATAGATCAGCCGCGTTGGCGTGAGCTAACGAGCTTTGATGACATTAACCGTTTCATTGATGAGGTAGGTTTCCCGGTGCTCGTGCGTCCGAGCTACGTTCTCTCAGGCGCGGCCATGAACGTTTGTTCCAACACTGATGAACTCCATCGTTTCCTTCAGCTTGCAGCCAATGTGTCAAAGGAGCATCCCGTCGTTGTCACCGAATTCATTCAGGAAGCCAAGGAGATAGAGATGGATGCCGTGGCGCAGAACGGTGAGATAGTTGTCTATGCCATATCGGAGCACATTGAGTTTGCCGGAGTCCACTCGGGCGACGCCACCATCCAGTTCCCCCCGCAGAAACTGTATGTCGAGACCATGCGCCGAATCAAGAAGGTCGGGTCGCAGATAGCAAAGGCTTTGAACATCTCGGGCCCGTTCAACATTCAGTTCCTCGCCAAAAACAATGACATCAAGGTGATTGAATGCAACCTTCGTGCATCGCGTTCGTTCCCCTTTGTTTCCAAGGTACTTAAAATCAATTTCATTGATTTGGCCACTAAGATAATGCTCGGCATCAAGGTCGAGCGCCCCAATAAGAGTCTCTTTGACCTTGATTATGTAGGAGTTAAAGCTTCGCAGTTCAGTTTCTCTCGCCTGCAGGGTGCCGACCCGGTACTCGGCGTTGACATGTCATCTACGGGCGAGGTGGGCTGTCTCGGTGCCGACAGTTCCGAAGCCATTCTTAAGGCCATGCTCTCTGTGGGGCTCAGAATCCCTTCAAAAGAGAAAGGTATTCTGCTTTCAACAGGTCCTGCTAAGCAGAAAGCTTCAATGCTTGAATCGGCCCGCGTCCTCTCCGAGCAGGGCTACAAGATCTATGCCACTGGAGGAACCCATCGTTTCCTGAACGACAACGGCATAGCCGCCACGCGGGTGTTCTGGCCCTCGGAAAGTGACCGCGAACCGCAGGCGCTACAGCTTCTTCACGACAAAAAGGTTGACCTGGTGGTGAACATACCTAAGAACCTGACTCCTACTGAACTTGGCAACGGCCATAAGATTCGTCGCGCTGCGATTGATCTGAATGTGCCCCTGCTTACTAACGCACGCCTTGCGGCAGCGTTTATCCATGCGTTTACCACACTCAATGTCGATGATCTTGGCATTGTGCCTTGGGATGAACTATGACTCTCCGACAACTTTGCGATGAATCGCAACGCCGCCTTGCAGCGCACTTCCCCGATGGGGAGGCGCGCTGGATGGTGCGCATAATCATGGAGCATCTCAAGGGCTACACTCTGGCCGACATTGCAATCAAGTCCCAGGATGAAGTGAGCGACTATATCACCGGAAAGGTGAGGGAGGTTGTTGACCGTCTGCTTGCCGATGAACCGATACAGTACATTTTTGGAGAGGCGCGTTTCTATGGGTTAAAGTTGAAAGTGACGCCCGACACGCTCATTCCGCGGCCTGAGACAGAGGAGCTGGTGGATATGATTGTGCAGGGCAATGCCGACCGTACTGACCTTCGGGTGCTTGACGCTTGCACCGGCTCGGGATGCATTGCGTTGGCTCTTTCCCGCAATCTGCCGTTCAGTCGCGTAGATGCGTTTGATCTCAGCGACAAGGCTCTTGCAGTGGCTCGCGAGAATGCCGCGGCGTTGAAAGCAAAGGTTGATTTTTTCAAAGCCGATGCCTTTAATCTGCCTCCCGAACCGTCGCCGGTCTACGACATAATTGTCAGCAATCCGCCTTACATAGCCGAGAGAGAACGCAAGGATATGGAACCGAATGTGTTGCTTCATGAGCCGCATTCAGCGCTTTTTGTTCCCGATGCAGCTCCTTTGGAATTCTATGATGCACTGAACGCCTACGCATTGACTGCGCTGAAGTCAGGCGGACAGATTTACTACGAGCTGAATCCGCTTCATGCCGATGAACTTGCCCTGCGAATGAGGTCTGCGGGCTGGACCGATGTGACTGTGGCTCTTGATATTGAGCGCCGTAAACGTTTTCTCACAGCAAAACTTCCTATCCGGTGAAACGCAAGAAAGAGATGAGCCTACAGGACGCCCGGGCGCGTCTCGAGGAGTTGTGCGTCCGCTCGGAACAGTGCAGTTTTGATTTGCGGCAAAAGCTCGTGAGATGGGGAGTGGAGCGAGGCAGTCACGATGGGCTGATTGAAGCGCTGACTTCGGCGCGGTTCGTTGACAACGGCCGCTTTGCGCGCGCCTACGTCAGGGACAAATACCGCTTTGACCGCTGGGGACGCATGAAGATTGTGCGCGGACTGATGGCCAAGCGCATTGACCGCGCCACAATCAATGAGGCGCTCCAAGAGATTGACGCAAAGGATTATGCGCGGAATTGTTTCATGCTTTTGAAGGCGAAGTTGCGCCAGATTCCAGCAGAAACCGAGCGTTATGAGGCCAAACAGAAGCTTCTGCGTTTCGGGGCTGCCAGAGGCTATGAGGCCTCGTTGCTTTTAAAACTTCTTGACAACGAACGGTTATGGGCCTCAAGGAAGGATTGAAAGGCTGGAGCGACGACCTGCTGTCAATGTTCTTCCCGGCTCTCTGCGAGGTGTGCGGGAGGCCGCTCGTGAAGGGCGAGGATGTGATTTGCACGGCATGTAACCTTGATATGCCGCGATGTAACTTCCACACAGACCCCTTCAACACGCTCCATCAGCGTCTTGCGGGCCATGCTCCTATTGAGCGTGCGGCGGGTTACTTCTACTATTATCGCGGCGACATGTTCACTCAGGCCGTCCTGGCCGCCAAATACAAGAACCGACCCAATGCCCTGCGTGTGCTTGCGCGCAATTTTGCCGAGGAGATAAGCGCCGACGGCTTTTTTGACGGCATTGACCTGATTGTGCCTGTGCCAATGCACTGGCGCAAACGGCTGAGCCGAGGGTATAATCAGACAGATTATTTGGCTCTCGGACTCAGCGAGGCGACTGGAATCGCTATCGGACACAATCTGAAAGCTGTGCGTTCGCACTCCACACAGACGCGGAAGGGAGCGTTTGAACGCTGGCGCAATTCGCTTGATACCTATGAGGTTGTGGGTGTCGAAAGCCTTGCGGGAAAACATCTGCTCGTGGTTGATGATGTGATAACCACCGGAGCCACCATGCTTGCCTGTTGCGAGGCGCTTCACCGCGCTCTACCCGATGCCACTCTCAGCGTCCTTGCCCTTGGAGTGACAAATCTGCAATAAAAACAGCCGTTGACACTGCGTGAATGCGAAAAAGTGCTATATTTGCATTTTAAACCATTCATTATGAAACGCATTCTTCTCTCTTTAATCGTAATTCTGGCCACAGCATTCCTGCCAAAAGCCGATGATTTCACTTTTATTGTAGCTGACGGTGACTTGCCATATACAACCCAAACCTGGTTCTATAGCGGGCATGGCAACGACCTTGATGAGGCAAAAATCAAGAAATACTGGGATGAGGGCTACAGAATCACCTCGGGTGCATATACGGGTCGCGGATGGTTCGTGGTGATGAGCAAAGGCTCGGGTATAGGCGCGCAATCCTACTGGTTTAAGAATCCGTGGCCCACTGACTGGCTCAAAGAAAAATGGGAAAATGGTTATCAGATGACGCACTGCTCAGCGGGCAACGGCAAATGGCTCGTCGTCATGTCAAAAGGCACTGGAATAACAGGGCAGGTTGCTAATTTTAAATCACCTGCGTCTCTTAAACCATGGATAAAGGAGAGATGGAACGATGGTTACAGAATCACAATCACCGCGCCGAAGGATGATAAATGGTATGTGGTCATGAGTAAAAGCAGCGGCCTTGGCCGACAAACCTATAACTTTTTTGATTCATACACCTCTGCCAAAAACTTCATCAGTGAGAAGTGGAAAGAGGAATACTATTTGACTCAGATGACCGAGAATGCCACAGGCCAATATATGTGCGTGATGTCATATAAGGATAAGAGCACTAAAGAATCCTATTACCCCTTGTCTGATAACCCTACGGAATGGATTCGCAAACAGTGGAATGAAGGGAAAGATATTTCTCATGTATGTGGTGGATACGAGAAAAAGCAGTCTACGAACTCCGGAAACTACACGGCGTCAACTGCAAAGCGTTCAACCACCACAATAACGGCTACTACACAGCAACAAAAGAACCAACCCATGAAGTATCGCGAGGATTTGGGTGACGGCATGTTTGCGATTGTAACAAAATTTAGTGAAAATAATTATATGAGGGCCTTATACACACGTTGTATTCTTTGTAATGGCGCAGTGAAATGCGGTAATTGTTATGGATATGGGCGGTGTAAGGATTGTCAGGGGACAGGCAATATGTTCTTCAACCTCGGTGATTACTATCCATGCTCCCTATGTAAAGGCGCCGGCATATGCCCAGTCTGTAAAGGCTCGGGAGTTTGTCCTTGTGCATCAGATGAATATCCTGGCTATATGTTTTGCAACTTTATGTCTGTAACACCGGAAGGTGTTTTTTCTTCAGCAGAGCCACGAAGCAACAGCGATTCTTCCTCGCGGTACGGTTGCACAAAATGCGGAGGCACCGGCATAGACCCATTTCCACTTGAAGATGATATAAATTTCTCATCCTATAACTCCAGAAATCTAATAGGATATTATCATACTGACAGGTCTAAAGCATGCCCTTATTGTAAAGATGGGAACAGGGTGTATAATTATCATTATCACATAAAATGCATATCATGTAATAATCCATAGATTATTAGAATGATGGTATTTAGTTCTCATCAGGCTGAAACAGCCTCATGGGAAGCATTCATGATGGGTTCCATGAGCGACTCCATGTCGTAGATGGGAAGTGGATAGTTGGCGAGGAATGTGCGTTCGGTACGCAGGGCAACCATGCCGCGCATGGCTCCAACGGCGATGCTGAGCATGAGGCGCACAATGTCGGGAGTCACCACTATTTCCTCCGGCATCTGCTCCGATTCGGCCCCGTTGATTTCAAAATCGGCAGTGATGGCATAGTCAAGAAGCCGCCGGCTTATTTGTCCGCGCAGAGTGGTGTAACGCGCCGAAAGTGTGAGCCGTACAATGTTTTTACCTGCATGATAGGCAAACTCGGTTGCAAGATTCACCTCAACCGGGGTGGCCTCATAGCGCATCATTTCCCAACGGTAGAGGTGGGTGCGTTCCCGATTCTCTTCGAGACGCAGCAGTTTTATGTCGATGTCGTGTGTTGTCATAACTTTGTAACATCTTTCACTCCCCATTTGTTTGCTCTCCCACGCTGCGAAATCCAACATTGTCTGGTTGAGTTTGGAGCCGATAGCTAACGATAGCCATCTAAAAATCAAAATAAGTGAGATAGAATTGTTATCTTTGCACTGCAAAAGCGTATACCACAGGTGTTTATCGGTTATGCTTAATGATGCGTTTTGGGCTCCCAAGTTGCGCCAGTGGAGCACGGTGACGGTGCGCGATGTGCTTGACAAGTTTGAGGGTCGCCATATGAAGTCGGGCGAGCGACGCAACACGCTCGACAATTTCAGAAACGTTGCAAAAGGCGACCGCAACACAAATAATCATGTGAATTTGCCGTGGTTCGACGGCCTTATCTACGAAAGCATCCGTGGAATTGCCGACCTGATGGCTATGTATCCTGATGAAGCACTGAAGCTCAGGATTGACAGCGTGGTCAACATTATTGCGGCGGCTCAGGCAACTGAACCTTCGGGGTACATAAACACTTACACTCAACTTAACGAAAATGATCACCGATGGGGCGAGAACGGAGGTTTGCTCCGCTGGATGCATGATGTCATTAGCCTTTCGTTGCCTATGCAACCGCGTTTTGTCAGCGCACATCCGAGCGTGGAGCAGCTTGCGGGGCAGGTGGCCATTGCCTGCGGGCCATTGGTCTATTGTCTTGAAAGTATTGATAACGAAGGCCTTGAAACTATGTGCCTTGACACTTCCCGGCCATTGCAGAGAGCAGAAAATATGGCATCGCTCGACAATGCGCCTGCAGTGACAGGCATGGCAGTCAACGCCGATGGGAAACGGGTGTCATTCCGTGCGATTCCCTATTATCTGCTCGGCGACCGCAAAAAGGGTACGCCCTATAAAGTATGGCTCCCGGCGCAAAAAGTTCATTAGGAGAGTGCGTGGCGCAATGAGGCATCCCTATGAATAGGGACAGCAATTGAGATTGTTGAACGATTCCATGCAGAATAAATCAACGGGCTTTGCTGATGATTATGTTGAAATCGCCGACATCAGGAATGTGATCCGCTTCGATACTCAGTGTGTTGCCTTGCATTTTCATAGGCGCATTCTGGATGGCCTCTTTGCAAACATTGTCAGTGGTGCCGCAGATGAAAATGACATCACCGCGGTAACCGGACATTATGGCAATCAGAATGTCGTTGGTGCCTGTGGCATTGGGCGTTGAATAGATAAACGCCCCTACCTCGTTGTTGCATCCTCCGTTTATCATATATGATAGTGGCACCTGATTGAGAATTGCGAAAGCGGCATTGCCGGTTTTGAATACTTCCTGTCGGTCGAGATTGTATGCGGCAGCTATACGGCCATCTTTTATCACATCGCTTACTATCGGAAGATTATAATCGGGAGCTTTTATTGAAACTCCGGGCAGATTTGAGAGTGCCTCAAAAGCCTCTTTCAGGTTCATAGCCGAGACAGTTACTGCAGCAGCGAGCAACGCGATAAGGGTAAATGCAAATTTTTTCATGACGGATTGTTTTTGAAGATATAACGTACCGTCGGGAATAAGGTTCGCATCAAGCGTATGGCGCTGCTGGTTCAAATGTTAAGGTTGCCGTAACGCTATTGGGCTCAGTGGGCAACAAATAGAGTTGAGGCGAGGGAGCGGGCAGCGGAAAGCAGGCCGGGGCCGTGAAGCCATTCACCGTGCCAGAAATGGGTGTCGTCAGCGAAGGCGAAATGTGTGGCGTCCGTGAATTTAACTGACCACACGGATTTGCCTTTAGCTTGAATCTTGGTAATCACTGAGCCCTCTGTCGAATCAATGATATAGACTGCGAACAGACCTCCGATGATTATATGTTTGCCGTCGGGGGAAATGTCAACTGCGCCCAGGCCATCCCGTAAATGCTTCTCAAAGCGCAGCAAACCGCTATGCGCATCCCACACTTTTACAGAACCGTCGCCTGATACTGTGACAGCAAAATCATTGCCGGGGCTTATGGCTGCATCGTTCACATAATCAGGTCCGTGAATAAGACGCAGTTCTTCAGCGCCCGCATCGCTGCCTGACGTCCTTACGATGGTGGCCGATCCATCGTTGGATGAGGTTATAAGCAGCGTTCGGTCATTGCTGAGTTGGAGGCTTTTGATGTTTTTTTCATGGAGGGGACTTTTCCAAAGTGGCTGTCCGGTTGTGGTGTTCCACGCGGCAACGCTGCGGTCATTGCTGCAGGATATAATGTTAGAGCTGTCAACGAAGGCAATATCTCTCACGCGTCCCGAATGTCCGTGGAACTCCCTGATCAATTCGCCTGATTCCAAGTTGTAGAGTCGGATCGTTCTGTCGGCCATAGCAGCGGCGAAAACTGTGCCGTCAGGGCCGAGGTCGATGTTGAACGCTCGTTCATTGAGGTTCAGTGAGCGACGGAATTTCATTTCGGGATAGGAGAAAAATTTTAAAGAGCCATCACCGAAATCCGTGAATATGATTGTTTTTCCATCGGGGGTGAAATCCATGTCGTAGCAATCAACGGCGATTTTTCTGACAGCCGGCAGACTGATTCCATAATAGGCAATGGAGAGCAGTTGCGACAAGGTGTCGGAAACAGAAATGGCTTCATCTTCAAGTGTGAGGATGCTTTTAAGCGCATTTTCATAATCGCCTTGGTCAACTGCCGCCGTGGCAAAGCTGATGATTTTCCCCTGCATGTCGCAGCTCTGCATGCCTACAAGGATTAATGCAGAAGCCAATAACGCTGCAAAGAATCTATGAACGGTAAGCATTTTCATATTCACCCCGGCTCTGTCTGGGCTGTCAATCTTCAAAGGGGAGGGGGCCTTCGCGGATGATTTGAGGGGAAGAGCTGTCCGTTAAATCAATTATAGCCGAGGGAACGTCAGAGCCGGTGCCACCGTCAATCATTAACGATATGGCTGAATCGGCATCGTAGCGCAGCATAATTTCATCGGGCATAGTGATTTCATCGGCCGAAAGTCCGGCGGTGGGGATTGACATTGTGAGTAGGGGATTGCCTAATTCGCGTGCGAGCTCGCGCGCAATTGCATTGTCGGGAATACGCAAACCAACCTGTCGGCGTCCCTTGAATGCTTTGGGTAGTTTGGGCGATGAGGGGAGAATGAAAGTGAATGGCCCGGGCGTATATTGGCGTAACACACTGAACGCGCGGTTGTCGATGCGGGCATATTCGCTTGCCTGTGAAATGTCGGCGCAGGTGATGGATAATGTGTTTTTTTTAGGGTCGACCTGCTTGATACGGCACAGGCGCTCTATGGCGCTCTGATTCATGGCATCACATCCAATGGCGTAAAGCGTGTCGGTAGGATAGATGATGAGTTGTCCGTCGCGTAGCTGCTCGGCTGTTTCGGCGATGAAACGAGCATTGATGGATGAAGGATAGATCTTAAGTGACTTCATGGAGCAAAAATAGTGTTTTAAAGAAATATAAACAAATAAAAAAGAGATGTTTCACAACATCTCTTTCCCTTTAAACCTTTATCTTAATCTAATACTATGAAAAACACACATGCAAATGTAGTCATTTTTGTGAATATACACAAAATATTTTCCATGTATTTAACATGAATTTAACAAAAAAATATGTATTTCTGTGGAAAAATATCTACGAAATCTATTTTTTGAAAGCATGCCGATAGCCTTTTACCTTGTTCCAGGCTCCGCGGGTGAAGTCAGGGACTTCCACAGGGGCCGAGCCGTTTTCAATGGAGAGAGCCGTCAGCGGTCCGAGACAGCACCACTCGGCCATGTCGTAAACGTCCATGTCAAGGGGCAGTCCGTTGCGCAGACAGTAAACGAGTCGATAGTCCATAATGTAATCCATGCCGCCGTGGCCGCCTACTTTTTTGGCCACTTCGCCAACTTCGCGAATAATAGGATGTGTATAGGCTTTGGTGAGGGCTTCGCGCTGTTTGTCGGTTATGAATCCGTGGGCAGTGAGGTTCTCATGGTCGGGAATGGAATCGGACGCAATCTGCGAAGGCTCGAAAGCGTAGCCTTCCACCGGATATTTGTTGGCAAAACCTTTAGTGCCGGTGAGCTGATACATGCGCGAATAGGGGCGTGGGGTGAGCACATCATGTTGAATATGGAGCGTCTTGCCGTTGGCGGTGCGAATCATCGTCATGGTGTGGTCGCCGTTGGCGAATGATTCGGGGCGTTTGCCGGTTGTCTGCTCAATGTAGGCCGGCCCATTGACGGCTTTAGTATCCATTGCCACGAGAGTGACCATGCGGTCGCCGCGGTGCATGTCAAGCAGTTGGCATGCAGGACCCATGCCGTGTGTGGCATATATGTCGCCGCGATGCTTCTGATTGTAGTCCATGCGCCAATTGTTCCAGTAATAGGGCCAGAAATCATTGAGATTATGGATATAGGAGCCTTCAACATGGAGCACTTCGCCGAAAAGACCTTGCTGCGCCATGTTGAGGGTGTTCATTTCAAAGAAATCGTAGACGCAATTTTCAAGCATCATGCAGTGGCGGCGGGTGCGCTCCGAAGTGTCAATCAAATCCCATATTTCATCAAGTGTCATGGCCGCAGGCACTTCAATGGCCACATGCTTCCCTTTCTCCATGGCGTATTTGGCCATTGGGGCATGGTTGAGCCAGTCAGTGGCTATATAGACCAGGTCGATGTCTGGCCGGTCGCAGAGTGCTTTCCACGAATCGGCTTTACCGCCGTAGATCTCGGCTCGCGGACGGCCGGCTTTGTCAAGGCGTGTCTGGGCTTTCTCTGCGCGGTCACGTTCAATGTCGCAGAGCGCCACGATGCGGGTGGCGGGGATGTGGGCGAAGCGGTCAACGGCATCCGGTCCGCGCATGCCGAGCCCGATGAACCCCACGCGGACAGTGTCGATGGCCGGGGCGGCGAATGCCACCATATCGGAGGCGCCTGCGGGACGCGGCGGAACTTTAGTAACTATCGGCGCAGCGCCCTGGGCCGAGATAGCGGTGATGGCGGCTACCGAGAGGCAGATTGAAGTGATTAGGTTGCGAAATGTTTTCATTGGTGATTTATTCAAGCGGTTGAAAAAATTTTTAATCGAATGCAAATATAACTAAAAGCGGCGGTTTTTTGGATGAATTTGAATCCTAAAGTTGTAAAGAGCCATTGAAATGTGTTATCTTTGCAAAATGCCAGCAGTCAAAATGAAATATATGGTGCCGTGGGCTACGCTATGGACCGTAGCGATTGTTCTGTTGTCGGTTATGCCGGGATGCTCGGATCGCAGCGACGGCCCTGAGGCTTATCCCGCCATTATTGACGGTCAGAAAGGTTGGAGCCTCGTAAACGCCAAGGGGCAGCTGATTGCCGAGGACCGTTTTGAGCGATACACAACGGCAGCCACATGTGGTCGGGTGTGGTCGCGCACCGATGAAGGTTACTGGAAGCTCCATGATGCTGCCGGAAAGCAGGAGCTTGTGAGCCCTAAGGAGTTTCGTTATGTGAGCTATTTCCATGGCGGCCGCGCGCTCGTGGCCGGTCGAGGCGAAGGAGTCACGGTGATTGATACAGATGGAGAGATTCGGCTGCATCTCGATTCAATTGAGGGCCGACCCGTTGAATCGTTCCTGTTTCCGGCTGATGGCTTGGTGGTTTACAGCGTGACCGGTAAGGGGAGCGGTGTCATCAATCTCGATGGTGAGGTAATCATCTCCGCCCGTTATACCTCTATCGGCACTCCCGCCTACGGGCGCATCGTTGCGAGTGACGTTAAATACCCACAGGTTCCTTCTGACAGCGTCAAACAGTCGGTAATCTCCGTGTTTGACTACGATGGTAACAAACTGTTCACTGTCAGCCCAAACAAATATGACCTTACTGCAGAATCGTTCATCGGTGGCTATCTTCCTGTGGCTAAGAATGATGGCGATGCTCTCTCCTGGGGGCTGCTTGACGCTCAGGGCCAAACTGTTGTGAAGCCCAGCGCGGCCTATAGCAGCATACTTGATGTGAGAGGCGGCAAATTCCTTTACGTCAATGGTGAAGGCAAGATAGGGCTGAACGGCATTGACGGAGAGCAGATTTTGAGCGCACGTTACACTGACGCTTTTTTTATTGACAATGATCATCTTGCCGTCAGCGAAACGGAAGTGGAAGATGAGGGCGTGTTTGAATATCAGGTGATAACCACGGACGATAAGCCGATTACTGACCGCACTTTTGCGGGCGTTTCGCCGCGAGTGGGCGATGCCATGTTCGTGTGCCTCAATTCGGGAAACTGGACTTTGATGAATTTCAAAGGCGAGATAAACGATGAGGCTCCCCGTATGGTCACCGTTGATTTCGATATGAATCCGCCGGACTACGTAATCCAGTCGGACCATATAGACATTGACGCGCTGATTGACGCGCTGCGCATTTCGCCCGTCGGGCTTGACGGACTCACCTTTGCCTCCTCTGTGGAGCAGGTTCTCGACCGTCAGGTGGCAGCTTCGGAAGGCGTAGAGCGCTCCACGCCCTCAAACGTTTCGTTTACCGATGAAGTCAACATATTCCCCACTGTTGATGGCGAAGTGGTGTCGGAAACAGTAGTATTCCCCGAAAAACTCAGCAAGCCCACTTACCGGCAGGAGCGAGTGGTTGATTTCGTGTGGGGCAATTATTACACTTACCGTATTAATAATGTGCCCACCGGTTTTTCCTTCACCCGCAGCCATCCTGCGAGGTTCACCGTGATGTTCAATAACTACGGCAAGCTCCGCGGACGCCTCGGCGAGCTTTACAAGAATCTGCTGAAGCGCATGGAGAAACTCGGCACGGTTGAGCAGTCAAACGACGCTGCAGCCATAATAGCCTTGCCCAACGGCAAAAAAGCACTCGTGACACTTCAGCCGACTATGGTCACGCTCACCATGGGAATCATCCCGGCCGGACAGCTCGTGGTTCATCCCTATGCCGGAAACCGCGAGGAACTCACGGATGATTACGGCAAAGAGCCATAGTCCACCAATAATTATCAAGACCAAAACAATTAATAACAATCATATTTCAATCAATTTATTATCATGAAAAAGACAGGACTAATTCTGACAGCAGCCTTGATGACACTCGGAGCGCCGATGACGGTCAGTGCGGCTGCCGATGATGCTTTTGACCTCGATGCGCAGCGCGGCGAGGTGCAGCTTGTCAATCCGGTTCCCGGACAGAAGCTTGATCATCACGGCATCATCATTAACCCTACCCCCCAGAGCATTACGCGCCCCAACAACGGGATTCTCAATGCATCGGGCGGTTTTAAAGTTGTGGATAAAAAGAAAGCGTTCTCAGGCGATATCAACTTCCTCAAGCAGGCTCCGAAAGGAATTGAGCTGGTGATAGATTATGGTGAGAAAGTTGCTAAGAAAGCCGGCGTGAAGCCCACTGACGGTGCTTATGCTCTCAGCATCGGCCCGAAAAAGGTGGTGATTACCGGTTATAACGAACGCGGAGCGTACTATGGACTTCAGACTTTGCGTCAAATCCTTGAAAGTCCCGCTTCGCAAGGCGGTGATGAGCTGCAAATGATGGAAATCAACGATTTCCCCTCAATGAAGTATCGTGGCGTGGTCGAAGGCTTCTATGGTACCCCGTGGAGCCACAAAGTGCGCATGTCGCTCATTGATTTCTATGGCCGGAACAAGCTTAACGACTATCTCTACGGTCCCAAGGACGACCCCTATCACAGCTCACCCTACTGGCGCTTGCCATATCCTGCCGATCAGGCAAAGAATATCCATGAACTCGTTGAAGCAGCCAAACGCAACCGCGTAAACTTCATCTGGGCCATCCATCCGGGAAAGGATATCCGCTGGAACAAGGAGGACTATGACTCGCTGGTCAGCAAGTTCAACATGATGTACGACCTTGGCGTGCGCTCCTTTGCCATCTTCTTTGATGATATTGAGGGAGAGGGCACCAACCCTGTGAAACAGGCGCAGTTGCTTAATGATCTCACCCGCGACTTCGTGAAGAAAAAAGGCGATGTCACCAACCTCATTGTATGCCCCACCGATTATTCTCAGCTTTGGGCAAAACCGGGTCCCGACGGGCCTCTCGCAGTCTATGGCCGCGACCTCAACCCCGACGTGGAGGTGTTCTGGACTGGCGCTGTGGTGTGCAGCGACCTTACTCCCGAGACTCTCGACTTCGTTGACTCACGCATCAAGCGCCCTGCTCTTTACTGGTGGAACTATCCTGTGACCGACTACGTAAAGCATATCCTTCTTCAAGGTCCTGTCTACGGTCTTGACACCAATCTCACCTCCGAGCAGGTGATTGGCATTGAAAGTAACCCCATGGAGCATGGTGAGGCTTCTAAGCTTGCCCTCTACGGAGTGGCCGATTACGCATGGAACACTCCTGCCTACAATCCTATTGACAACTGGGAGCGCGGCATCGTTGAGCTTATGCCCGGAGCGGCCGACGCTTACCGTACATTCGCTATTCATTCAGCCGATACCGAAACCGGTTACCGTCGCGATGAATCATGGGAGACCACCATATTCCCCTATAATAAGTACACTCAGGCCGAGTTCGATGCTCTCCGCAAGGAGTTCCAGAATATCTCAACCGTTGAGAGCCGCATACGCAAAGGTGCCGACAATCAGGGTCTGGTTCAAGAGATGAGCCCATGGCTCGTGGAGTTCACCAAACTTGGCAACCGCGGCCTTGCCACGCTTGACCTTATCAAGACATTCGAGTCGCAGCCCGCTGCAACTTTCTGGGAAAAATATCTTGAAAACGTTATGACCGATGCCGACCGCAAGGCATACGACGCCCACCGCATAGGCACCATGAAACTCCAGCCATTCTATGAGAACGCAATGGAGGGAATGGTAAAGGAATTCTATAAGAATGTTACCGGCGAAGTTCCCTCGATGTACACCGGTGTGGGCAACTTCCCCTATCTCAGCTCGCGTCAGATTGAGGCCATGCTCGACAATGACCCCGCAACCTTCTATTCCACTCAGGAGAGCCAAAAGGACGGCTCATGGTATGGCATTGATCTTCAGGCAGTGCGTCCCGTCGATGAGGTTGAGATTGTGCAAGGCCGCAATTCGGTTGATGACGGCGACTATTTCGACCATGTCATTGTGGAATATTCAGCCGACGGCCACAATTGGAAGCCGCTCAGCAAGGAACTTAAGAAAACCTACGAGTTCACCTGGAAGGGTGAACCGGTTGAAGCACGCTATGTGCGCATGCGCCGTCTTGACTCCGACCGCAAGTCGTGGGCTTCGGCACGCACATTCCATGTGAATAATCTTACTACCGAACGCCTTGCCAACGGTCTGGAGGCGCTGGATAAAGAAGCTGCCCTCAAGGCATTTGACAACAATCCAACTACGGCCTACAAGTCATCGGGCAATCTCAGCTTCAACCGTACTCAGGGCGCCGACAAACTCATAATGTTGCTTGGCAATCTTATGGGCCGCGTGACTGTCACTCAGTTTGATGCCAAAGGTCAGGAGGTTGGCCAGGTGGAGGTTGCCACTCCATTTGCCGAGGTTGAGCTTTCGCCTAAGGCAACCCGCGTGCAGGTTAAAGGCCACGCCGATATCTACGAGCTCGTTCAGCGGTAATACTTTCTGCTGAAATAAATTCAACGGCCCCGGAATGCCAGTGTGCTTTTCCGGGGCCGTGCTTTTTGTCATGATGCGCCGTGCGGTGCAACATCCTTTTGGGCGGCTTTCTCCTGAGTGCGAACCATACGGCGTAAGGTTCTGCGCACTGTCCTCCATTTCGGGAATATGGCCCACGGGCGGATTTCCGAATAGCTGACGGCAATCAGAATGAGTGAAACGATGGCCGCAATGAGCAGCCAGCCGTAGATTTCCTTCATGGAAACCACAAGCGCCTGCATTTGCACCATGCCGTATAAATCCTGCATTGCGGCATGGGATGCACAGAGGTTCGAGTCAGTGATTGCAGCGCTGAGAAAGCTTGCGTTCTTAGCCATTGTGTGGCGCAGGAATTCGTCTATTAAGGCCGGACCGAAAGTGGCACTCATAACGGCTCCGGTGAAGCCGTTGATAGTGAGAGCCTGAGGAAAAACTTGGAAAGGCAGTCCGCTCTGCACGATGGACGTGAGGAAAACAATTGAAATTATTACCGAGGCTGCGCCCCGGAAAAACAGTGGCATAAAAAGCATCTCTTTCTCCACGCCATAGTCAATCAAGAAGTAAAAATAACCGAGATATGCAATGGCAAGCGCGAAGGCTATTGCGGTCATGGTCTTATAACGCCATTTCCGCCGGGCAAAAGTGAGATAGGTGAATGCGCATCCGGCTACTATCCCGGCCAATACGTACCAGTTGAGGTCAATCAGATTGGTTTCATCGAATCCGAGAACGGTGGCTGCATAGGAGTGTTCGAAGACATGTTCGGTAGCCATCAGTGTGAAAAACACGAGATACACCGCAGTGGCTTTGATGACGTTGCGGTTTTTCATGGCTCTGAATGAGATGTAGGGGTGATGCAGGAAAGATGCCCGCCATAGGTTTAGGCCCAGACACGCCACACCTATCACCGCAGCCTGACGGATTTCTGCCGCGTCCCACCAGTCGAAATAATTGCCGTAGACGCAGATGAATGTAAAACACATCATGAATCCGGCCCACAGGAAAGCGCCGAGCCAGTCAATGCCAAGCAAGGGGATGAACATGGGTCCGCGAACCGGTTTTACAAGAATCATCACCATCAGCATTATTAGCGCAAGCAGTCCCGTCATTATCCAATGCATGTACTCCCATTGCTGGAAAAAGGCTGCGTAAACCGTTGCGATTCCGCTCAGTTGTATCGTTCCGTCAACAAGTATGTAGACGTAACAGAAGAACACCGACATGTCGCGTACAGGGGTGAGCCAAAGCTGAATGGTAGAGTTGCAGGCGAATGTGGCCTGCATCCTGAACCATCCGGCGATGAAGCATGTGGCCACGAGCACCGGCACCGAATCGGTATGGGCGCATATAATGTTGGCAGCAATCAGAACCATTCCCGAGGTGAGCAGCTGGGTGCGGTTCGAGAAGCGGAATTTGATGCGGAACATTATTGCGAAATTTACGGCCAGTCCAATCAGTGAGGCGTATCCTGCCATCAGAATGTCTTCCTGCATAAGTGCGGTGGTGCCTATCATATCTGATGCCGCGGCGAGATAAATTCCGCCCGAGAACTGAATGATGAGAACAAAGAGAATGAACAGCCACGGTTTCAGCTGCCGCGGAATAAAGTTGGGGATGTCAGGGATGTCAAACGGTCCCTGGGGAGCATGCCAGTCAGCCATATCAGAATTCAGTCTCACACTCCACATTCATGCCGGCCCGCAATTTATGCAGCTCTGAGGCATTGTTGTCCTTAGAGAAGATTATACGCACCGGAACGCGCTGGCGCACTTTTACGAAATTTCCAGCCGAGTTATCCTGCGGAAGCAGCGACAGCGATGCTCCTGTGGCTTTGGAAATGGATTGCACAGTTCCGGTGAAAACTACATCGGGAACAGCATCAACCCTGATTCTCACCTTGCTGCCCGGAGCGATGTGGTGCAGCTGTGTTTCCTTGTAATTGGCCGTTACCCATAAGTCAGTGGCGTCAACGATGTCAAGAATAGTCTGTCCAGGCTGGATGAGCTGTCCCACCTGTATGTCCTTGCGTGAGGCCACTCCGTCGCATGGAGCGAGAATCACACAATAGGAAAGGTTGAGTTCTGCGGTTTCAACCAATGCCTTGGCCAGTTCGATGCCTGCATCGTTTTGGGCGATTCGCCTACGCGTCTCATCCACAACCGTGGAGGTGGCTGAGCGTTGGCGTGCAAGCATTTCATAGCGGGCTTTTTTAGCTTCGTAGTCTGTCCGGGCGGCATCATATTGCTGACGCGTCACGGCTTCCTGTTCAAGTAGTTTGCTGTAACGCTCAAAATCGGTGGCGGCCATATCCATCATTACCTTAGCCTCGGCTATGGATGCTTCGCTGACGGCTACATTTGCCGATGCCACATTCACGCTGCGGTCAGCCACATCGCGCCCGGCGAGCGCGTTCTGATAGTCGGCGCGTGCCTGGGCGACCCGTAAGCGCAGGTCGGCATCATCGATTATCACCAGAGTGTCGCCCTTTTTTAGCGGTTCAAATTCTTTGAACCGAATCTCCTTTATGTAGCCTTGCACGCGGCTGTTGACCGGCACTATCTGCTGCCGTATCTGGGCATTGTCCGTGAACTCTACGTCGCCGCCATGAACGAACTTCCCGCAGACCCACAGGGCTGCTGCGGCTATGACCAAAATTGAGATTATGTATGACAGTATCTTTTTAGCGCGATGATTCATATCTTTCCTGAGGTGAATAAAAGTTTGTAGTAATAGTATATTATATTGATGCGGGCGTTGACAAGCTGCTGCTCGGCCTCAAGTTTAGAGTTGGCAGCGTCAAGCATGTCGGTTATGAGAGCCATGTCGGCCGCATAGCGTGTAAAGGTGGTGTTGTAGTTCCGCTCGGCAAGTTCCACGCTCTTCTGCTGGGTTTTCAATTCTTCATAGGCTTCCATGTAGCGGGTATAGTCGGCCCTTATTCCGAGATTCACATTTTCACGCGTGGCCTCAAGCCGCTCGCAGGCAGCTTGCGTTGCGGCTTTGCTTTTGGCCATTGATTTATTGTTTTTGTAGAGCGATGACAGATTGTAGCTGATGCCTACTCCCACATACCAGTAGCTGAGATTGCGGTTTATCGGCGGAACTTCCACGAGTATCGGGCCGTCGACAGTCCAGCTGGCTTGTAATCCTATTTTTGGAAGGCGCTCGCTTTTCACAATGCATTCGCTTTTGCGGCTCATCTCTATTCCTGACCGGGCGAGCTTCAACGCCGGAGCGTTTTCATCGGCCGTCTGTTGCCACCAGCCCTCGCCGTTGTCGGGCAGGGAGCGAGCGAGAATAGTGGAGTCGGGCATGATTTCGGAGTGAGCAGGCAGTCCGGCTATAGTCACCAGATTGTTGTTGAGTATGCGGAGCGTATTGTTGATTTTGACAAGCTGCAGTTCAAGATTCGAAACGAGCAGTTCATAACGGGTTATGTCGTTTCGCAGAGCCACCCCCTGCTCGTATCTGGCGTGCATTTCGGCAAGCACTCGTTGGGCCTGCGCTATGTTGTTGGCCACAACCGTGCGCAGATTACCATATTTGTAAATGTCGAGGTAGAACCCTGTCAGCTGAAACCTTATGTTGTCACGCTGCAGTTCGGTGGCGTAACGCGCGGCCGTCGATTTCAGCTCCGCCAGCTCTATTCCGGCAGTTATGGCGCCGCCAGCATATACGGGTTGCGTTACGTTGATTCCCAAAGTGTTGCCCAAATGAGGGATGGGCGCTCTCTGATAGTCTGAAAAGTTTCGTTTGGTTGTGAAACCGTCGCCAATGTAACTCAGTGACAGATTGGCGTTGATGTCAGGAAGCCGGTTGGTGCGGGCGGCCTCTACGGCGTGGCGCATTTCTGCTTCCTCTGTAAAATAAGGCTTGAGTTGTGCGCTGTTTGATTCGGCTGTTTCAAACAGTTCCTCTATCGTGACAATCCTTTTGGACTGCCCGACGGCACACACTCCGCCGCTCAGCAGGGATGCCGCAAGCAGCCCCGTGAGCAATCGGTGATTGTTCATTTTGTAGGGATAAAAAAAGTGATGGATGATAAGGTTCGGTTCCAATCCTCAAAGTCAGCGGATTGGAGTTGACAGAATCACAGTGAAGCTGTGCTTTTCCAGCTCTCGAGGTATCCCCAGTTTCTTACAACCGGAGCTGAAAAAATTATAAAACCTATTCTATTAGCCATTTGCAGCGCAACTCTTTCTGAATTGCACTGCAAAGTTACAAAAAAAATTCCAACCTTCGTTCTCCACCGCTCCGTTTCGTGCGGCGTTATGGGTATAGTTACCGTGAGCGTAAGCTCCCCTCACGTAAAGGGATTGGATGAAATGGAAAAATTTTGTAATTTTGGGAGAAAATAACAGACCGATGAAGATACCAGAATTTTTCCTGAACCGCCGGACCATACGCCGATATGCCGACCGGGAGATTACCGACAATGAATTGGCTGAGATGCTTGAGGCCGCTTCACATGCACCTACTACGGGCAATATGCAGCTTTACAGCGTGATTGTTACCCGTAGCGAGGAGGGCAAGAAGGCTCTCGCTCCCACTCATTTCAATCAGCCGCAGGCTACCGGCTGTAATGTGTTGCTCACGTTCTGCGCCGATTTTAACCGATTCGTGAAATGGTGTGAGGCGAGCGATGCAAAGCCGGGCTACGATAATTTCCAGTCGTTCATGACGGCTGTTATCGACACCACTATTTTCGCGCAGCAGTTCTGCACAATTGCAGAGATGAACGGGATTGGATGCTGCTACTTGGGCACAACCACCTACACAGCGCCCGAGATAGCTAAAATCCTTGAGCTGCCCTCGCGTGTGGTGCCGCTAATCACTCTTTCAGTGGGATATCCCGAGGGTGATGCTCCGCTCAGCGACCGCATACCCGCGAGCGCCATTATCCACAGTGAGCGCTACAGCGATTACTCGGCCGAACGCATCAAGGAGATTTATGCCGAAAAAGAGGCTCGCGAAGACAGCAGGCAGTTTATTGCCGAGAATGGCAAGCAGACTCTGGCACAGGTGTTCACCGACGTGCGCTACACGCGGGAGAACAATGAGCTGTTTTCACGCCTTTACCTTGACTTTATTGTCAAACAAGGCTTCGCACTTCCCGAATAGCCATTCGCGCACGGCATCTATGGCTGTGGCTCCGAGATATATGGCCGCGGTGAAGATGAGCGTGAACACGCTGTAGAGGATTAGTGAGCCATATTGCCAAATCTCTACGGCGAGCGGCCTCATGGCTCCGCCCCAGATGGCCGGGTTCTTATGAATCAGGTAGGCGGCAAAAGCTCCCCGGGCAAGCCTGTTGACTGAGCGGGAAGTGAAGCTGAAGGTGGTGAACATTATGAAGATGGCCACGGATGACGCGATGACCCATGGCGAGTTGTAGGCATAGACTTTCACCGGTTCCATCCACAATGCAATCACTCCCGTGGCGGCTGTCATGGCAGCGTAGACCGTTGCTGAACCAACGCGCAGTCTGCGGGGCGCGGGATGTCGTTCAGTGAGCCACATCTTTATATATCTGCCTATGAGATACATCATTATAAGTTGAACGGGAGTATAGCCCGTGGGGTTGAAATTGGCGCCCCACAGCCATCCGGCCCACACGTTGAACGCAATGAACAGCCCCAACCAAAGGCCGAATTTCTTCAGCGGAAGGTTCTCAACGGCTGCATTCAGCATGGGGCTGAGAAGATAGAGGAGAAGATAGGCGGGGACATACCATAAATCGGTGTGGGTGAACACCATCCATGACTCAATCCAGGCGGTCCACGACCACGAGACGCGAGGGGCAAAAGCCGAAAGCATGTAAAGCCCGACTGAGTAGAACATGCACATAAGCGTGAACCTCACGAATCCGCCAATGCGCGCTTTGATGCCGAAGTAACCCGAAATCAGAGTGAAACAGTTGACCCCGACTATAACAGCTGATTCTACGATGATGCGCCACCAATCGGCTGCGCTCGCAGCCGAGAAGCCACCGGGGGTGGGGAGGCCCACTGAGGCACCGTCGAGATGCACTATTATTACCGCTGCCATTGAGAGGATGCGCAGCAGTTCCATATTCGACTGGCGTTCTTTAACAGCGGTCATCGGGGAATCAGAATTTCATCACTGAGATGTAGCCGAACTTGCGTCCGGCCGATTCAATTTCATTGCCAAGTGCAGGGCTGAATGCGAGAGGGCCGTCGGCGCTGTCGATCCATACGGCAAAGGGTAGATTCAGCCTGTCGGCGTTCTCGCTGATGCGTAATATCTCATTGTAGTCAGGCAGATGGCTGCCGGCAGGAATGATGAAGCAGTTCTCGGAATACCATTGCTTGGAACTGAAATTGAAGCGGTTGAAATCCTCGGCATCAACGTGGCATAGGCGCCCCGTTTCGTTTGGACGCGAGGCAGTGATTATCAATCCGTGAAGTCCGGCAGCATCATCAACGGCGGCCACAGTGCCGCCAAAAGCCTTGTCGCCAACGCGAAACCCGCTGAAGTTGCCGCTGTCGGCTTCTTGACGGAGTTTCATGTTTTCGGCAGTGAGGCGAGCATTTTCGCGTTCCAGGACTTCAAGGCGGCGAACGAGGTCGGGGCTGGATGCTTCCGTCTTGTCATGAACGCGCTGAATGTCAAGGAGCAACTGTTTGGCGTCGGCATAGCGGTTGGCAGGATCTTTTTCAAGGCAGCGCATCACAATATCTTCCAGCTCATCGGGATAGTCTTTCTCGTACTTCATTCCGGGGTGAGCGGCCTCATAGGCTTTGCGGCGTTTAGGCTCTATCGGAGCCGGAATTTCGGAAATATGTTGCTGATAGATGCGGTTGGCCTCGGCCAGTGAGCCGTCGGTGCCCATAACGAACGGCACTTCACCCGCAAGCACCTCATAGAGCAGAATGCCGAGACTGTAGACATCCGATGCGGCAGTGATCTCTTTTCCGTCGAGTTTCTCGGGCGATGAATATTCGTAGGCGCCGTCGCCTCGCGAGCTGCTCTTTACGCATCCGCGGTTCTGAATGGCAAGTCCGAAGTCAAGCAGAATGAAGGAGCCGTCGTAGTTGCGGCGCATAATGTTGTTGGAGTGCAAATCGTTGTGGTTCACGCAGTATTTCTGACGCAACTCGGTCTCTTTCTGCGGCGTGATGAGGAATTTGCTGCCGTCGTCGGGATCCGACTCCAGATTGTCGTCATCGGGGTCCATCAGGAATTTGTAGAGATCGGCATGGCAATAGCCCACGGCACCCACTATCCCCACGGCAAAACGCCAGAATTCGTGCATGTCAATGAAGCGTTTTTCCTTGACATAGTTGTTGAGCGTGACGCCGTCAACATAGTCCATTTCCACGAGCGCATGGCTGTTGATGAGGCGCGGCTGATATATGTGGACAATGTTAGGATGACAGCCATTGCCAATCTGCAGCAGCAGGCGGCATTCCTTGAGGAAACTCTGATAGGCGTGATCCTTCTCGCTATCAATCATTTCATTTGAAATCTTGATGGCACGGACATAGCCCAGCTTTTTGTGGCGCACCTTGTAGACGGCGGCAAAACTGCCGCGGCCTATGAGCATCAGTTTCTTATATTCTTGGGTAAATGGCATGGTGGAATCAACTGATTATATGGAATTCAAGCACAACGGTTTTGCCGAGTTCTATGAGATGGCCGTCGGCGAGCGGGAATTTCATACGGGTGTCGGCGAGTTCGTATTCCTTGTCGCTTGAAATGAGTTTTGTTGCCGCTCCCCCTTCATGGCGGCAGCCACCTTTGCGTGCGTTAATGTAGAATTTGCCATGGTCAATGCTTATTGTGGCATGGCTGCTGCTCACATAATTGTTCCTTCCCTGCAGGGTGCTGTCAGGGTCATCGGAGCGAATCACAATGTCGTTGCACAGCGCTCCGGCCACGCGCGAGGAGTTGCGCGAGCGTCCTATATGGTAGGTGGTTTTCACGTTGGAGTCAAGTTCGTAAATCTGTTGCTCGAGCGAGCCGGAGCCTTCTCTCACGGTTATTGAGGCGCGAACGTGCTGTGGCGGTTTAGGAGCGCTCACAAAAGAATAATACAGCGTACCTTCAATCAACGGTTTGGCCGAGTCCGGAAGATTACTCATGGTCACCAGCTTCACTCCGAGCGCTTTGCTGCCAACGTTTTCAAGCATGGCGTTGTCAAGTTCGTTTCGCAATTGTTTCCGGAATTCATCATCGGCCCAGGCATATTGCTTGACATTGTAATCTTCGCGGTCAACAATAACATAGATGTAGAGCGACGCCATTGCGGCTGACCGGGAGCCGGTGGCCTCACGGAATTCATCGGTAATGATTCTGACAGCCTGAAAACGCTTATCGATGGCATTGTTGAATATGCTTTGGGCATCGGCCCGGGGCATCGGGGCAGGCTTAGCGGGAGCCGACGGTTTGTCCTCCGTTGCGGGGGTTGAGCCGTTGATTGAATTGATTACCTTGTTTAGTAACTTTGAGAATGAACCCATATCTTTTGGACTTTACTGTAAAATGTTGTAGCCCGCATCGTTGAGGGCTGGAATTATGCAACGTCCCATTGCCTCCTTGGCAACTTCCGACGTGAGCCGGACGGTGCGCTCCAGTCGCAGGGCAATGGCTACGGGGGCATTGAGTCTTCGGCTGTAGGCAAAGCAGATGTACCACGCGTCATTGCAATGTTTGTTGCCTCGGCGGTCCACTCGCTCGGGCGTTCCCGTCTTGCCGCCAATGGTGTTGGAATTGCCGGGCACATTGGGCAAGTAGCCTCTTTTCTGTGACTCCTTCTGCATGAAGGATTTAAGTAGCTGCGCTTCTTCCGGTTCGACAATCTTTACAGGGTCGGGGTGGGGGAACGTGTTGTTGCCTATGCGGCTCACATATCTGGTAGGGGCGAGGCGCCCGTTGTTGGCCACAATCGAGGCCACGCGCGCCATCATGAGTGGAGTTGCCCGGAGGGGGCCCTGACCCCATGAAGTGGCCATTTCGTAATGGCCCCACAGCTTGCGATCGATTGTTGCGCTCCGTTTAGGATTGCGTATGTAATAGTCGTAGGTGTGGAGGCCTCGGGCCGAGAGATCAGACAGGATGGAATTGAAAGCTATGCTGTTGTTAAGCTCATTGAGATTGAAAAAATAGGTTGAGGCATTCTCGCCTTTCTCATTGACCACTCTGGCGCCAACCGCTTCGTAAATCTGCCCGAGGGCGCCATAGAGATTGCGGTCATGCAGAATGTTTATGAAGTAATTGTTGGATGAATTCACAATCGCCTTTTCCATGTTCATCGGTCCTGTGAGCAGTGCGCTCTGTTCAATCTCGTCAACGGCACGGATGTTGTAGGTTATTGAAGCAGCCGACGGTCCAAGAGCCTTAAGGGCGGCAAGAGCCGTTATGACCTTGGCCGTTGAGCCGGGTTGAGTCTGATAGGTCATTCCGAGGTCACGTTCGGTAATGGGCTTATGGTTCTTTATGCGTTCAAAGGGAGCGTCGCCGTGAATCCCGGCCTCATTGAGCATCACAATTGAATCCTGCTGCGGCAGGGGGTAATTGGCTGATGAAAGCAAGTCGCCGTTGGAGGCGTTCAGCACCACCACCGATGCCCGCAGACGGTCAAGTCCGCTAAGTTGGGGGGATGCCTTTATGTATCTTGCGAGTCGGTCATCAAGCATCTTCTGAAGTGAGGCATCAAGGGTGAGATACATGTCGCGTTCCTCGCGGCGTTCATTGAACTCGGCTATTTTGGGGTTATTGTAAATGCCGTCGTCAAGGAAGGGGAGAATATTGGTGTAATCGCGCTGTTTCCATTTCCATTGGCGCTCAACGGCAGGCATGAAGCGGTTTTCGCGATAAGCGCCTGAACTGAGGCTTACATCGCGCAGCGGGATGTCGATTCCGCGCAACTCGCCTTTGTAGCGCTGTTCGGCCATGAATCCTATCGGGTCAGCATCCATGTATCCGAGCACGCGGCGTGTGGCAGCATCGCCAAGCATGAAAAGCGTGTGGTTGCCCAGGGTGTAATATCGGCTTTTTCGGCGGTTGGCCTCGCGGCGCAAATCCTTGATGTCAACGCCGAGTTTTACTGCCGGCGCAAATGCCGCGCGCAGGCTGTCGGCCGAACTGGTTGCAAGGAGCAATCCGTTTCTGTCATATATGTTTCCTGCATGCAGCCGGCTGAGCACCTGGTCGATGCGTGGATTGTACTCAATAACTCGCGCGCCCATTGTGTTTGTAATATAGGCTGGGCGTATCAAGGTTTCGCTTCGGTTGATAATCTGATAGTTGGCGAGCACGCCGATAATAACGAATGAACCGAGCAGGAACAGAATCACGCTCGCTGAAATGGCCCCGGCAAAACTGTTGGCATAGTCAAGCTGGCTCTGAGTGGCTTTGACGCGCGAGGCACCTGCCACAAAACCGAACATGGCCATGCATGCAATGAGACTTGTCCGGCTGTAGCTGAGGAACGGCACTGTGACTCCGGTGAGCGGCACAATTCCGAGCGAACCGAACACTATGAAAAGGAACTGCACGCCGGTGAGGAGCGCTATTCCCATCACAAGATACATTGTGAAAGGTTGGGCGGCACGTTTGCCAATCAGGAGCGAGCGGTGGATGAGAATCACGAAACAGAGTATGATGAGTATAAGTCCTGTTATGCCGAGCATTTCACCTATGGAGGTGAACACCATGTCGGTGTGGAAAGCAGGCACGAGCGAAGGACTGCCGTTGCCGAGTCCCATACCGGTGAATCCGCCGGTTGCGGCGCTCCATATGCCTTGTGCAACCTGATCGCTTCCCGGAACAAGGTTATCCCACTGACCGCCCCAAGCCATTGCGGTGCGGTTAGAGAGGCGAATGGCTTCAGAGTCGGCTCCAAGGAGGTTGAGGATTGGTGCGCCGAGAGCGAAAACCACAATGAGCAGATTGACAATCAGCGCGCTTTCGTAGATTCTTCGTGCGGTGAACCATCCGAAAGCAATCCACCCTATAAACCAGATGCCGGCAGCTATTCCAAGAGTAAGGGGAGTGTTGTTGATGGCTCTTGCGCCAAGCATGAGCGCAATGAAGGTGATGAGCCCGAGGAGCAATTGGGCAAAGTCACGCCGCGCCATGGAGTAAATGAAAATGAAAGTAACAAGCACCACAAGCGCCGGTCCCATGTCGCTGAGCACAAGCAGATAGAGCATCATCAGCCCGAGCATGGCGGCTACCGCTACGCTCACCGTTGCAGCCTGACGCCGAGCTGTGAGCGGAGTGAGTTTGGCCGAGAATGCTTGAATGAGTGTTGCATTTTCAGCGAAGAAAGCCGCTACAAAAATAAGGATAAGATACTTGCATATCTCGCTCGGCTGAAATCCGCCGAGGTTCACTCGGGCATCGCTGCCCTCAGGTCCGGTGCCGAAAATTCCGAGGAGTATTATCAGCACAACGGCAATGAGCAGATAGGTGATACCGGGCGCTATATTGAAGCTGCCGGAACGTTCCAGGCTCTTATGAGCTTTACGGGACATAGCTCCGGCTATGGGGTCAAAGGGTATAGTCCCTCCTTGCAATAGGCTTTTGCCGTTGAAGAATTTAGCAAGATTCACTGAAGAGGTCAGGCCGAATGCCACGAGCCCTATGGCCAGGGCTTTGGCCATTACAAGGCCGTAGGATTTGTCGTTGAGCGGATTTGTCATTCCGAACATGGCAAGCAGCCCTAATCCGGTGAGAACCATTATGGTAATCAGCAGAGTGTAGTCGCTGCGGCAACCCATGCGCCTGTCGCGCGCCATGAAAAAAAGAATCAGCGCCAGCCAGCCAACGAGGAAAATGGCACCCCCGGCAATCAGGCCGTCCTTGAACTGCGAGGGGGTGCGCACGAGCAGGGCATTATCCGATTTAAGCACGCGGTAAGTATAGGTGTCAAATGGTGTGAGCACATGCTCCTGCTGGCGGAAATTCAAATTCAGCGGTGAATCGCCAAGCTTGCCGGTAGATGTGGTTCCTTTTTCGCGGCCATACTGATAGCCTTCGGCAATGGGCACCACGCTGTAGCTCTTGCCTTTGTCCACGTGAAATTGGGCTTCGCCATTGCTGTCGGTGATGGCAAACCCCACTGTCGTGGTCTGAATCTCGTGGTTGGCGTGGGTTACCTTGCCGTTTTTATTGGTGGTGGAGTCAACGCTGTGTTCGCGTAAGCGCACGAGGATTCCGTCAAGCGGGGCGTTGGCAATGCTTGGCGCGTTGCTCACTTTCACAGTGATGAGTCCGACTCCGGTGCCGAAATCCGATGAAGTCACGGAGCTGCGGGAAGCAAACCAATCGGCATCGAGTCCAAGCATTTCATAATCAGTTTTCACTCGGCTTTTCAGCCACGAGCCGCCTTCGGCATAAGCCTGCTTGGCCGGAATCTTATAGGCCGGGCGGTTCAGCTCGCCAAGATTCTCCGGCTCGCCTTTGAGACTCAGCTGGGTGGTAATCCAGCGGCTTATGAATGATGCGTCGGCAGCATCCTCCAAGTAACCGCCCGAAATGAGCATGGCTTTGAGGCTGTCGGCCGGTAAATCGCGGCTGAGAACAACCGAGCGGTGGGACTCGATGTCGCTCTCCACATCGCTGAACATTGCCGAGTAATTGCTCACAAGAGCCATCATGCCAATGAAAAACATGACGGCAGCAAGAATGTAACCTATGATTGGATTGGATGATTTCATGATGGCGTACTTGTTTTCGTGGCTTTTTGCCGTGCGCTGTCGGCTTGAGCTTTTGCTGCCCTGTTGACACTGTCGGCTTCTTGCGGACCCACTTGCAGCGAGTCGGCCAAGATTGAATCAGGATTGTTCGCTATCGGAACCACAGAGTCAAGTGGAGCCTCGGCTTTAATCTCATCGAGCGCCCGCTGGCGTCCGGTGGGCTCGCCAACGAAATAACCTGCCGTACCTCCTGCAATGAATGCGGCGGCAATGGATACAATCAGTGCCGGGAGGCCTACTCTTGGCGCAGGTTTGTCTGAAGGCTGAGGTTTGGCTGCAGGCTCCGGCTCCGGTTCATAATCAGTGTCTTCAGTCTGTGCGGTTGGCATCGTGGTGACATTGTTTGAATTTGATTCCGGGACCTCCACCTTGGCTATGACCACCGTGATATTATCTTTCCCACCCGCTTGATTGGCCATGTCAATCAGCGTTTTAACTTCGGTCTCAACCGGAAGTCCCGATTGGAGTACGCCCGCTATGTTTGCGGAATAGAGCATGTCGCTCAGTCCGTCGGAGCAGAAGAGAAACTGAGTGGTTTCGTAGATTGGGTAAGAGGCTGTGTCAAGGAAATTGGGGTCATCGGGCGAATGGAGTGTGTCGCCCAGCGAGCGCTCGATAATGTTGCGCTGCGGGTGGTTCATGGCTTGTTCCTCAGTGAGAAAGCCCTGTTCCTCCCGGTAGCCTATAAGGGAGTGGTCGTGGCTGAGCTTTTCCAGGCCCGTTGCCTGAGTGAATCTGTAAAGGCGTGAGTCGCCCAAATGAACCATGTAGAGCTGTTTCTTGTCAAGGTCAATTATGGCCGAAGAAATTACGCAACCCATACGCGAACGTTGCGGGTCATGGCTCTTGTGGTCAACAATGCTGTTATTTGCCTTAGTTACAGCACTTTTAAGTAATTCAAGGCTGTCGCCAATGGGATGCTTGCGCACTTCCGATATTATGGTGTCGCGTGCTATTGCGGCAGCCACCTCGCCCCCTTCGTAGCCTCCAACGCCGTCAATGGCGGCGAGAAGGAGATGGGAGTTGTCCCAGACATAGGTGGCAATGAAAGTATCTTCATTATTGCTGCGTATGCGTCCCGGGTCGGTGTTACCGAAGAATGTTGCTGTTGTTTGGCTCATCGCGGAAGATTTTTAAAGTGGCTGATGCATAGGTATATGACCAACAGTACCAGAATTACTATGAAAAGTAGGCTCCACATGTTACTTTAGTTTGAATTTTATCTGAATCTCATCGGCGAGAATAATAGTTGAGTTGTTGGGCAGTGGATGCCATGTGTTCGGATCAGGCGCTATAGTGCGCTGGTTCACCCGGGTCTCGCCAAGCACGGAGTAGGAGAATCTGCCCGATGCTGCATCCCGGCGCAATCTGAAATGTGGGGTAAGTACCTTGTCGCTGTCGGCCCTCACCACCTGCACCGAGTCGGGGCCGGGCATTGCGCTGCGTCCGGTGATGTGAAGATCATCTTTGACTACGGCCACTGTGTGGATTCGGTTGTTGCCGTCAATGAAATTCCCGTCTTCGGCAACGAGGGTGGCGCTGTAGGGCGTTGAGTTACCTGCCGTTGTATTCTTTGCGGCACCCGCAGTCGTGAGCCTTTCGGATTTTTTGGAAGTCCCGGCTTGATTGTCAGTGGCTTGCTGGAACTCGATGTCATCAAGCCGAAGATTAAGTTTTATACGGTCCTTTTCATAAAGATAAATTCTGTTGAGAATTTCAGGATTTATGCAGTTGCGAATCTGCCGCAGAGTATTCACTCCGTGAACCGTAGTGACTATGCGCCCGGAGCCATTCTGAGGTTCGGGCTTGTCGTCAGTAGGAGGAAAGAGCGTAGAGCTAATCTGCACCAGGGCGCTGTCATCCTCGCCGTCAAGGGCAGTCTCGCCAATCATAGCCTCAGGAGGCAACTCTACCAGCTGGAACTGCCAGTAAATTGAATGCGGCTTATAGTTTTTCAGATGGCGCGATTTTATATTGGCGCGGATTTCTTCACAAAGCATTTTCTCTGCCGCTTCTGCCAGAAACGGGAAACCTTGGGAAATGTCCTGATAATTCGAGGCCTTGAGATAGATGGTGAAAGAGGTGTGAAAAAGGAAGTTGAAGTCGGTTGACAGCGTCTCGATAGTCCCTCGGAAATGTTCCATGAGAAGGTTGAGTATCTCATTCACCGTAATCTTGTCGGGCGAAATATTGGCGGGACGTTGACGGCCCGCGTTGTTTTCGGCAACAGAATCAGGCGCAAATATATTCTTTATGATTTTTTTTAGTGACATAGCCTATGGTGTTGATGAAACCTGTGATACTGGCAAAAAAAGCGATTCTAATGACGTTTATCGGCAAAATTAGCAAAAAAATTCGTAATTTTGACCCTATAAATGTATTTGCTATGAAATCTTTGAAAAGTTTTGCATTACTGATTCTTTTGTCTCTCTCTCTGACGGCTTTTTCATCAGGAGCCGTTGATAATAAAGCCACCTTCACGGCGGCGAGTTATAATCTGCGTCAGGCCAATCATTCCGACTCTGTTGACGGTAACGGTTGGGGACGTCGCTTGCCGGTTCTTGCGGAGCTGATACGCTTCCACGGATTTGACATTTTTGGCACGCAAGAGGGGTTCAAGCATCAGCTTGACGGCCTGTCGGAACTGTTGCCCGGTTACGCTTACACCGGAATAGGCCGCGAGGACGGCAAGGATGCAGGCGAACATTCGGCCATCTTTTACCGCACTGATATGTTTGAGCTGCTTGACCATGGCGATTTCTGGCTTTCGGAGACTCCCGAGCGCCCCGGATTGGGATGGGACGCCGTTTGCCCGCGAATATGCTCGTGGGGCAAATTCCTTCATTATCCTTCGGGGCAAGTGTTTGTGTTTTTCAATCTTCACATGGACCATGTGGGCAAGCAGGCGCGTATTGAAAGCGCCAACCTTGTCAAGCAGCGCATTGCACAGATTGCTCCGGGCGAACCTGCCATAGTGACCGGCGATTTCAATGTTGACCAGACTCATCAGTCATACCGCACAATGAAGGGCAATAATGAACTCTGCGACTCATACGAGGTAGCTGAAATGCGGTATGCCCCAAATGGCACTTTCAACAGTTATCATACGGATGACTACACCACTTCACGCATTGACCATGTGTTTGTGACACCGGATATAGAAGTGCTCAAATACGGTGTGCTCACCGACACTTACCGCACCGCCGACGGCAAGACCGAAGTTTCGGAACTCAGCAATGCTCCCGGTGAGATTGAAGCGCGTAAGTACACACCGCGCACTCCATCGGACCACTTCCCGGTAATGGTAGTGCTCTCTCTTCCGCAGCCTGACGATGAGGTTTCACTGAAGCGTGTGTTCGACCGAATAACTTCCACAACCGATATGAGCCGCGGAGAGAATGAAAAGATGGTGCTCCGCGACCTTAAACTGTCGGGCAAAGCCTCAATCAAAGGCGTGAAAACCACCGGCAAGAGCGAAGCCGCCATTCATGGCAACGCTGAGCCGCGCCCGCAGATTCTTGAGGCTATCTCAGTGATTCCTCAGAAATACATTGCCCTCAACGGCGACAGCGACAATCACAAGATTTACAGAGTTTACTTCGTACCGTCTAAGGATAATCCCGAGGTTGGCGAAGCTCTGTTTGTTGTGGTTGGCTTCGGCGGAAATGATTCGGTTGTGGTCTATACTCCCGCAATTGAGAAATCAAAGCTGGCAAAGACCTACAATTTATAACTCCCCGGGACAATACAAAAAAAATGAGGCGAAGCATTGACGCTCCGTCTCATTTTTTTGCTTTTTGGGAAGAATCAGTATTCGCCTTTTATAACGCGCAGAGCGGCTTCGTAATCAGGCTCATCGGTGATTTCGTTGACAAGGTCGCGGAACACGACGTTGCCATTGGGGTCAATCACAATGACGGCGCGTGTCAGCAATCCTGCGAGAGGACCGTCAACAAGCATAACCCCGTATTTCTCACCGAACTGCGGCGAACGGAATGCCGATGCGGGAATCACATCCTTCAAGCCTTCGATTGTGCAGAAACGGCTCATGGCAAACGGGAGGTCCTCCGAAACGCAAATCACCTTGGTGTCTTCGAGTTTGCCGGCCTCCTCATTGAATCGGCGCACGCTGCGGGCGCACACTTCGGTGTCGAGGCTGGGGAAAATATTAAGTACAACGGTTTTGCCTTTGAAATCGGAACTTTTCACGGCTGAGAGGTCAGCGCCCGTGAGGTTGAAGTCGGGTGCTTGCGTTCCGACTGTAGGAAGAAAGCCGTAGGTATGGCACGGCTGGCCTTTGAAATGTACTGTTTCCATAGAAGTTACTGTATTGTTATCATTGTTGTTGTCAGGGTTGGCTGAAGTGGAGATAGCAACAGAGGGCGTTATAAGAGCCATCTTTTGTATAACATCCGAGGCAAGGTCATTGTTGTAGCCGAGAATCACATTTTTCACTGTTCCCTGCGCGTCGCATAGAATCACGGCGGGCAATGAGGCTGCTCCGCAGTCGCGGGCAAGCGGCTTTGCGCCCATGAGCAGATGTTCGCCGGGACGGATTGAAGGCACTGTTTCCTCAATTTGGTCAATGTGTTTATTAACAAAGGCCATTATCAGATCGGCATTATATGGGAGCGCGTCGACAGCGGCTCGCAGTTCCTTGACCATTTCTTTTGTGAAACCGTGTGAGGCATCAAGGAGCGCCACTATGGTAGGGGTACGGAACGAATCGGCTGTGCGGCGCATGTAGCGTTCGCCGGTGGTGGTAGGCAGTGCAAATCCGGGCAGACGTGTGCCCGGCAGATTCTCTATGCGGAAATTGCTCTCGCGGAAATTCTCGAAGGCTTCGCGATAACGGCTCATCAGCATTTCTTCGGTAACAGGCTCGCAGTCATCGGCCAGCGAGGTGTCAGTGTATTTCACGTTAACAGTCTGTTCGCTCACTGAACCGGGGTTGTTTTCAAACCGCAACTCGGCGGGCATTGAAGTGGCAATATCAAAGGCAAACATAGCCTCCATTGCAGTGCTGCCGTTGAGGTGCATGACGGCGTCGATTACTGCAAGATGCTGTCCTGAAATCAGAGTGTCGGGGTGCAGATTGAGATTGTAGCTTTTGTCGCTGAGCATCAGTGTAAGCTGTTCGGCAATTGTGGCGGGCAGCAGATTGGCAAACTGCGCTGTACGCTGAACGCCTCCGGGCATCTTTGACCCCAGGAGCGAAGGGGAGAATGGAATGGGGTCCCATTTCGTATGGTATTCCTGCAGGCGTTCTCCGGCAAAGCGGTAGTGGTTTCCTGAGAAATAGGCCGAAAAACCGTTTACCGGCTCTTCCCTTGATGTCATTGACCAGTCAATAAGGTAGGAGCAGGGGAGCAGAGTGTCGGCCTTCGCCTCCTCCTGAGTCATTCTGAGGGCATAGACCACGTCGTCATTGAGCTGAGGCATCGTTACGCTGAATGTTGCAGTGGCGTTGTAGCACTTTATGTCGCGAAGCTTGTCAATGATCCGGCTTACACCTTCACGTGTAGCTGGAGATGTGGCCGCTATGACGGGATATGAAACCAATGCTATGATGGCTGCGGCAATTATTTTACGCATAATGTAATCTAATCTTTGAAAGTTGGTGATGAACTAATTTGCAAACGTGCCTCCGGTCAAAAAAGTTCATAATCCGAAATATTTTTTCCTTTTATCCGAACAATTTTGCCGCCCCGGGCATTTATTAATCGTTAACAATTAAAAACCAAAATTCAAATCTCATTATGAAAAAATTTTTAGCTATGGCCATTGTGGCACTCGTTTCTCTCGGTGCGTCTGCACAGAACTTTTATGTAGGAGGTGAGGCCGGTTACGTTCATGACGGTGAAGATAACACTAACCGCCTGTCGATTCTTCCTGAAATAGGCTATAATCTCACTGACACCTGGAGTGTGGGAACCGTGATTGGCTGGCAGTACACTCATTTTAACCGCCGCGACACATCGACCAATCTTTTCCGTTTCAATCCCTATGCCCGCTACACCTTTTTCCGTTCTTCAAATAATCTTGTAAATCTGTTTGTCGACGGCACGGTGGGCGTGGGTCTTGGCTGGACAAGCTACGATGGCGATGACTCGGATACCGCCTGCGTGTGGGAAATTGGACTGAAGCCCGGCGTTGCAATCAATCTCACTGATAAATTCTCAATCGTTGCCCATGTGGGTATGATTGGCTATCAGGGAGTCAACGATGCTGCAAAACCGGCCTATCATTCAAAGGGCGGCGTTGACCTTAGCGGCAACAATCTTTCATTTGGATTCTACTATCATTTCTGATAAGGCTATCGCATAAATTAAGGGCGCACCGCTTTTCTGTGGTGCGCCCTTAATTTTAGCCCGAGGGGCTATTTGGCTTTCACCCACTTGTTGAGTTTATAGTCAAAGTCCATCTTGTTATAGGTGCAGCGGTCAAATACCACTTGTGTGGGTGAGATAATGTCAAGTACATGAGCCTGATAACTTTCAAGTTTCGATGTCTTGCCGGTGTTCTCGTCAAATTCTCGTGTGAACACTATTTTATTGCCCTTGCGGCGCCCGTAATAGATTGAATTGACTTCATACATGCGTCCGTTTTCATAGACGCAAGTGGCTTGCATACGCATGGCAATCTCGCCATTTTCTTCGCTCCAGAAATCGAGCGCCGAATTGGTCTCGAACCTGCCGTAGTCGCCTCCGGTGGAAATGGTGTGGAACATGAACTGAACCGGCTTGTTATCGCCCCAAAGTTCAATCGCAATCTGCCCGTCGGTAACATCGCCAACCGGTTTTTGGCCTGTTTGTTGTGGGGCGGTGTCTTTGGGCGCGGGAGTGTCGGCGGCAGTGTTGCTGTCATCATCATCAGGCATCTCCTCAAGTTTCTTCACGGCATCGTTGAAATTGAAATTGCAGATGGAGGCAATCTCCTCTCTCTGCTTTATGGATTTTGCGGTTGTAAATGACGGATCCAGCTGAGGCGCGGCATTGTCGTTGCCTCCTCCGGGAAGCAGGCTTTTTACGAGCTGCAAGCGTAGGCCGTCGGGACTCATTGCGCGGTCATCGTAGGTTGTAAGTCCGTATGTAACAAGTGAGCCATCGGCTTGCGGAATTATAATCACTTTGCCCTTCTCGCCGTAAGAGTCATCCCAGTCAGCAAGAATCACGCCGCTGCGTTTGCGGGGATTTGTGATGCGGAATTCATCGTTGAGCGATACGAGGTTTTTCAGTCGGGATTTGCCAAAACCGGGAGCCGTGGTTCCCTGAAAGGTCTTTTTAAGCTTTTTGGCATTCATGAAGTCGCGCGGAATCAGCATGAATTTCGACTCCTTAGTGGTAAACGTCTGTGTGAAATCCGGACGTCCGTTGATGAAGTCGAGTTCAAGGTACATTATATGGCGTCGGCCGTCATCCACTTTTTGGTTCATCTCATATATTCCGGCTAAATTGATTGGCTTGGCGGCATTGAGGCAAGGCGTTGCGGCAAAAGCCATTAGGATGAGCAACAGAATGGCTCTTGCGTTGAAGAAATGTTTCATGAATGGAAATTTTAGGTTGATATATCGCAAAGTTAGCATAAACCCCACGGATTCCCGCCCTTTCACTTTGTTAATAATAATTAAATGATTGCGCTTTTCGGCAATAATAACCTGGTAAGCAGAATGATGCAGTGTCCGTGTTGTTTTTGATATGCCAATTATTTACTGAGTGACGCGCTGCATGTTGGTGATTTATCAAGATGATGTATATGCAAAGCCCCGGAGGCAGCGCGCTTCCGAGGCTGTGCAGAGTGTGTTGAATGATGATTTTCAGAACCTTATCTTGCTTACGCGGTTGCCCTGGCGGCGGATGTAGATGTTGCCCGGCTGCGGCTCATTGACGCGAATCCCTTGCAGATTATAGTATTCCGCGGGAGCGTCCGACATGCTGTCGGCTGAGACCTCATCAATTGCCGAGGTGGGGAAGTCGGTGGTCTCGATGAAGTTGGTGAAGTAGTCCCAGCCCCAGGTAGCGCGGTACTTGTCGGCCGAACCTACCGGTACATACACCGGAATGTCCTTCGGGCAACCTTCAAAAGGTTTCTGCCAGTTCTCCGGCACGGTTACCTCGGATGTCCTGATGTCATTGACCCAATATGAGCAGGCCACCGGGGGCTCCGGATTTTCGGAGTAGATGCGTTGGAGTTTGCTGTTACCGCCGAAGCAGTAGCTGTCAATGGCTATGATGGAGCGCGGAAGTAGGAGCGACTCTATGGGGCAGCCCTCAAAAGCGTTGCTGCATACAATGCTGATTCCGTTTTTCAGCGTCACTTCGCGCAAGGCCGAGCAGCCATAGAAAGCTTTTGTTCCAATGCTGTAGACCTTGCCGGGAATCTCGATTGATTCAAGTGCGCGATCTTCTGTGAAGCATTCGTTTGGAATGTCGGTAAGGTTATCGGGCAGTTTTATGTATTTTAGGCTAAACATTTCTCCGAAAGTGCGGCCTGAAGAGCCTGTGCCGTAAATTTTGGTGCATGTAGAAGGAAGCTCCAGCTTTTCAAGAGACTCACAGCCGAAGAATGCGAGGTCGCAAATCGTCTCTAACCCTTCATTGAGTTTCAGTTCGGTCAGACGTGTGTCATAGAATGCCGATTCACCTATGGTTCTGATTGAAGAGGGAATTTCAACTGTTCTTGAATCTGAATTGTTCAGGAAACATCCGGCAGGAATGTCTGTGAGGCTTTCGGGAATATCCGGAATCACATAATTCTTGCAGCTGCGGAATGCGTACATGCCAATGGAACGTAGCGCCGACGGCAGGTTCACCTGTCGGACCTCGCTGTAAGCGAAGGCGTATTCACCTATGCCAACAAGATTTTCGGGGAGAATCACTCTGTCGACTCGGGTTATATAGTCCTGATTAAAGGCGTAATTCGGGAGGAAGTTGTTGCTAATCTGCGCGCTTTCAAGATTAGCAACTTTCAGCTGTCCGGCTATTGAACAAGCGGTTATGGCAAAGAAATCATCCAAGTCCATCGGCCCGCTTACAATGAGTGAGTCAATTTCCATCCAGTCATCGCCGAGTTTGTCCTCAAGGGTGCCCGGCTCGGTGAGGGTGGCGTGGTAATATTTGTAAGTGCCGTTGTTTGCATCGTGGCTGATTTTTGTGCATAGCTCGTTGCTTGCGGCTACATATTTGGCCGAAAGTGCGTCATATTCCGCCATGTCTATGGCTTCGCCTTTTATCAGGCGTTCTTCCATTTCTTTCATGGCATTGCGTGTTTTAGTTAACTCGGCATGCGCTGCGATATGCTCCATTTGAGCTATGCTCGCCCGAAGTCCGGGTTTGACACCGAGTACGTTTCCACTGACTGCAGCCAATAATGTAATGGCTATTGCTACTCGTTTCATGGTGTGTAATTTTTTAAATGTTGTTATTGATGGATAGTTTATTCCAAAGTGAATTTTTGTGAATCAATGTATTCGCCATTGTCACGATAGGTAATTCATGACAGCCATAGGAAGACTCAGTTCCATTAGAAGCTGTGGCCACCACGCAGTTTAGTGCCTTAAGGTTGTCAACGAATCCACCAGAGAAGCACTGACCTAACACAACATTGATATTCACATTGTTCTGAGAGAACGGGCGCAGCCACTCGGTGAGTTCATGGTCATAAAGAGTCTCATAATTCCAAAGCCATATATATGATTTTGAAATATGGTCATCGGAGCCGCCATGGTCAATCACATATATGAACAGATGGTCGTCTTCATTCAGTTTGTTTGCAAGAGAAGAAAGCGTGTTTTTTATGTTTGCGCGTGTGGCCGCCATTTCAAGTTCGTTTACGCCGTCAAAGTCAAGGTCAAGCGATTGTGAGCGATAATCGCTCCAGTCTGCAAGGACCATATCAATTCCGGGGTCATTGCCATCGGCCATAATCGGGTAGATATTGGCTTTGGGAACACCATACTTCTTAACAAGAGTCTGATAGATGAATGAACAATCATTCCAGTAGCGTTCATGATTATTAAAATAATTGACACCTCCGCTTATAATTAGAGCGTAAGTCCTTTTAGCATCCTCGCTCGGTGGGACAGGATTGTTTTGTTCATCCCAATTTTTCACCGAGGGCTTGATTGTGCTGTTCAGGCCGTATCGGTTTTTGACTTCCAACGGAAAAGGGATAATCCCAACGGGAGGCATGCTCAGCAGTTCGGTGGAGACTGTTGCATAGTCAGGATAAGTGTTTTTGGATACATATGCTCTATAACATTCATGTTCCCATCCTTTTAGGGGCTCGGCGTCTACAAAGAAATACCAATAATCGCGGCTGTTGGTGTCAATGCCGTAATAGTCGACATCGCGTCCTGCAAAATGTTTTTTCAGTATTTCCAAAGCTTCTCCTTGGGTTGTGTAATATTGGGCGAGCATTGTCAGTGGAAACAAGCAGCCAAAAAGAACTAAAAGAAAATTTAATCTTTTCATGATTGGTTGATTTAAGGGTAGATAACTATTAATTGATGTAATTTAGGCTGCTGAGCGCTAAGAGGGTGTTTAATAACAAACGTTAAAACCAGACAGTAAAAAAATGCCTCTGTCAAATAGAGGTCATTTCTAAATTG
>ENA-ORCP01000330-ORCP01000330.1-human-gut-metagenome-genome-assembly--contig:-NODE-330-length-42289-cov-6.112622_pt1 | contig 42289 bp, 38 predicted proteins | sample MGYA00242990_ERZ507991 | MGnify/ENA primary metagenome ERZ507991 (study PRJEB26167, sample SAMN06115496) | human gut metagenome | host: Homo sapiens | place: China:Henan | collected 2015-05-07 | study... | reverse complement strand
GTATCTCAAACTCTTTGAAATACAATGCTTCCCTGCATTTTCTATATCGTCATGTTGATATTATTACTTTACTATCCCGCACCTCTTTGGAGTGACTGTCTCTATCAAAAAAGAAGCCAGCAGTTTATTCACAGAGAACAGCTCTTTATAGATAAATTAGTATTCTATTCTTAAATCAAATTAAAGTGCTTAAATGCGTCCATAATGGCTTCTTCCTTCTCTGGTGGACAAGTAGGCACCCTTCCTTCTCCAGAGCCCAAATTATAGTTCTTACGCTTTTCAAGACCAACTTTATTCTTAATCTGTCCAATGTAAAGGCTTATAACCTTAAATCCAAACTTCTCTTCTACATACGCCTTAATCTCTGCATATGTTGCAGTTTCTGACCTTCCCTCAAGCTTTTCAACGTCTAAATCAATACTAACATGGCTGTCGACTTTTTTGTCACTTAAAAGAACGACCGTCTCGACATGCATTGAAACTTTACCTCGCATTAACATTCGCGGACGTGTGGGTGCAAAATATTTTCGATTATTCAGATTGACAAACATCATTTCTTATTGTACCATAGCATCATAAAGGAAATGGGTTTTCACCGGGTAGGGATTATTCCTGACAGGACTTGCTCGTTTCTTTTTTTATTTTCAAGACATCATACAAGTACATTTTTCCTGAAGATGCATGTCTAATTAATATTCTCGCACTGAATACATTGTATCGCTCAACATCTCCATTTTCATCATATACTGGCAACGCAAATCTTGTGTCATAACGGTACCATCCATTTTTTGCGTGTCTGCTGTGTCTATTTTTCTTATTATCTTCAAAAGTCTTTGATGTTGCGATTTCTATCATCTCTGGGATAGCCTGCGCAGCATTGGCTTTCGCTTTAGCAATAGTTCCCTTTATATGCTTTGTGTAATTTGAACCAGAATATTCATCAGGAAGATCTGTACCGATATAAATAATATCTTCTGTTTCAGCTATTCGATAAATGTCTCCCACATACTGCCTAAGATATTTTTCAACATCACTCCACTCTACAGAACGTTTTCCTTTAAATGCAATATCGTTAATCATAACAATATTGTTGCCGTCAGCATCCTGAATAACTGAAACATTTCGCTTAATATTTTCTAACTCATTTTCCTGATTGATTTCTCTGCAGATTTCAATCAATTCAAAATATCTTAGTAATCTTCTTTTTGTTTCTAAATCTGGGTCTTTAAATAATCCAATTGGGCTTATATGTAATTCCGCTAATCTATCAAAGATTTTTTCATATATATTCATGGTATAGCATCTCCCTCACGCCATATTGATATTCCGTATTTTCGGATATTGTATCACAAAGCCATAACCGCTACAACATTTTAGTAACCATAGCAGGTTCATAACAAAATCTTTTTCTTCCTGTAAATCATACTACTCTCTGAGAGATGTACAAAAAAGACTTATTTCACATACTTCTTAAAAACCTTTACAAACAAGACAACCTTATCGATTATCTCATTCATTAAGGTGTCGTAATTTGAATGGTCATCAAAATTCAATCCGGGAATATGATATATTATTCTTGATGCCTTTTTCTCATCTAATCTCTGCCAATCTAGTTGCAATCCAAGCTCCGTTTCAATCTGGATCTTATTGCCACTCAAGTGATCAAATAATTCTTTATCATCATTTATGTATAGCTCTATTCCAATGCACCCTTCTTTATTCACCAGCGTAATCCCCACGTGAGCCGCACTCACTCCTATTGCTACATCATACCAATGATCAGTAGTAGCTTTTCTTACATTAAATGGTTTACCTCTTTCTACAAGCACTTCATTGAATCTAGTCCAGAATACCAATCTTTCGGATTGAGATTTATTCAATTCCCCTGAACCAGTCTGTATCTTTGCATTCTTGATAACATCATTAGGCTTTTCAACGACTTCAAACTTTGGTGCATGACTTTTATACCAATCAATTACGGCATCTCTATCCGAGTCAAAGAACTGTGTTGATACATAAATTTCAGTACCATTAAAATCGATGGATTTAGCTCTGTACCTTTTTTGAAGAGAATTTCCCATATTATCCGTTCTGCTATTGGCAATTGCCGGATAATCAGTAGCTTTGAATAGCTGTTTTGTGTATTCTTTTGTTTTTAAACTTTCTAATTCAGTAGAATCAATCAATTCCTTTTTCACCAAATCTTCTACAAAATTATAAAAAAGTTTTGCAACCGGAATTAATCCCTCTTCCCAGGTATCTTCATTATCAATGTCAAATGGCACATCTGATAAGGAAAAACTAAAATCATCAGTATCCAACTGCAATTTAGCAAGCAAATCCTTTATAAAAGAGATAATACCATTAGCTGATAAGTTTGCTTCAAAATAAATGCCACTATTATCTATCTGCTTTGGCTTACGAATCTTTCTCTCATCATTTGAAATATAAATCCGCGTAGCATACGGAATAGAATAATCCTTTGTAGCAAGATCAGCAATCGTTTCCGCATCAAGTTCAAATGCTGTATTCATTGCCTTTGCTAATAGATCCGCCCAACTAGAAACCTTTGTATGCTCTCCAACAAATATCATCTCAGCAGGTTTCGTATTCGAAAAATCAAAATTACTATTTACATCGAAAGTTAACTCTGCGCTTTCGTTTGTATCCGAATGGATCTCAATATACTTAAATTCTTCAATTAAGATACCTGCCAATATTTCTGCTCTATGCAAAATAGATTTTTCTGTCCATGTATCAGCAGACAGTACCTCTCTGTTGAGAACATTAGCCTTAGAATTTTGTCTGATTATCTTCTTCTTCTCTTCAAAGGCCTTGGTACCAAGTTCACTGTTGTGACCTGTGATAGTCAAATTTCCAAGTGTATGGAGATATGTTTCATATATACGGCTATAATCTGCTCCAACCTCTTTTTTCCATACTGCTGCATTTTCCTTCTGAGGAAGAATATGTTCAATCGTTAAATTACTAACATCAATATGTTCCTTTGTTGAATTTTCAATTACAGACAAAAGATACTTACAGATATTCTTTTTATACAACGGTCTATAGATTAAAGCTTCTCTAAATTCTTTATCAGTAGGCATTCTATCGTTAGCCCGAATATCATTAAGGAACATTACAAATCGTTCATAATAATTCTCGTAACTTCCATCAATTACCCTATCATAAAGTGACTTCATGAATTTTGCCATATTCTTATTAATTTCACAGGCATTTGTTCTTACAAAATAAGTAAGCAAGCATTCCAATACACTACATAACGTATTCTCATCAATGTTTCCCACTTCAAAATCATCAAATATCCTAAACAACAATGGTAAAACTGTAGTCTGTTTTATCATATTAAATGCATTCAGATATTTTGTCACTCGTGCACTATAACACTCAATTTCCCCAATAAACGCTCCATAATATTTCGATGTTCTCCTAAGAGCTGTCAGTACATCTTTATGGCTAAGTCCATTATCCTGACAGTGTTCTTTAAACAAACGATATGCATTCTTACTGTTGACAGATCCTGTTATCTGAGAGTTCAAAAAGTTAATCACAAAATCTCCAAGATTACGGTATCCAACATTTTTTTCGATTTCCAGCCAATACTCCTCATAGAGTTCATCTTGGTTTTCATCATCCATCAACAAATAATTTCTAATCAAATCAGCAAGCGAAAGTTCCAATCCCGTGGAATTGATAGACTCAAAAATTTTCTGAGGCTCGTCCCCCTGAAGCTTATCCAAAATAATCTCTACGATTTCAAGTTTCTTTATTCCCTCTAAAATGTCGTTAAGTTCATAACCATTGGCAACTGTCATTTCTATATGTTTTTTGAAAACCACGTAGTTTTTATAGACATTCGAATTTCTGTCCATTTTATCTACTTTATCTTTTATAAGAAGTATCAATTGCTCGTTATCTGTTTTTACTGGTTTTAATTTTACTTTGTATTTTTCATCGCAGTGTCTGTTAAACATTACCTCTTGAACTTCATCCTCAATTCTCGCAGACACTCCTTTAGATGCATCGTAAAGAGCCTTAAGAAGAATATACATTGTTGTAATTCTCTGCTGGCCATCAATGATTAAAACCTCATTCAGCCCGCTGCCACCATTGACATCATCAATATATACAACCGTACCAGTAAAATGCTGACGATTGTTCTCTCCAGCTTTCATAATATCCTGGAACAGTTTTTCACACTGTATATTAGTCCAATCATAATTTCTTTGGTACACTGGCACCTTAAATACTCGTTTGTTCTTTTCAAGTACATCTGAAAAGAGCCACATTCTGTTAGCTTTCATTTCAAATATCTCCTACATATACTTATTTTTTGTTATAAAGTTCCATAAATTGAGTTGCAAACATTGCTACAAATTCATAATCCAGTGCAGTTGCCAAAGTTTCTTCATTTTCAAAGTCTTCATAATACACCAGAAATGCCTGACCTCTAATTCCGATGATGCTCTCACTGTTTTTTATCCGTTTTCTTCTCCAATATTTTTATTGAATTCAGGTAGTCTTCTTCCACCGAGCTGAGTGTTCGTGCTTTATATTTTTTATATTCATCCGTTGCTTTATCAACAGCCTGTTTGTGCGATATGCTTCCGTTTCCCTGTAAAAGCTGTTCACCACTCATTGTCAAAATCCTATCTAAATGTTCTGCCCAATCCCTCATTGTCATGGCCTGTTCTCGTTCTGCCTGGCGTTCTGCAAAATCCAGATATCCCGATACCAACTGTCCCATTGCACGCAATTCTTTTTCTGATAAATAATTCTTGGCAACTACCGCTTCCTTTAAGGTTGGCTGATTGCCTTTAAAAGCAGCAAGTCCCATAAATTCTTTTTCTGCATCTGCTCTGTTATAAATTACTTCTGCTGCAGTTTGTCCATGAATCGCATAGTGAATTTTGTTTTGCACTTTTTTGAAAAATGCAATGGAGATTTCCGCTTTCGGATCATAATCTATGCTCGTTGCATAAATTTCCAAAACCTGACGATAAAATACTTTCTCGGATGCACGAATATCACGGATTCTCTCCAGCAATTCCTTGAAATATCCACCGCCACCCAAATTCTTCAAACGATCATCATCTAAGGCAAAACCTTTTCTCATGTATTCTTTTAAAATCCCGGTTGCCCAGATTCTGAACTGTGTTCCTCGTTTTGATTTTACACGATAGCCAACAGAAATAATAACATCAAGATTGTAATACTCTACCTGATATGTTTTCCCATCAGTCGCAGTTGTTGCAAAATTTGCAACAACTGAATTACGCTGTAATTCCCCCTCTGTAAATATGTTTTTTATATGTCTGGAAATAGTTGATTTATCTCTCTGAAACAATTCTGCCATCTGATCAATAGACAACCAGACTGTATCACCATCAAAAGTAGTTTCAACTTTCGTCAGACCATCCTCTGTCGTATAAATAATCATATCTGCTTTTTCTTTGTTCATAAATTAATTTTCCTCCAAAATCAGATACTTTATCAATGTAAACGATTTAAAAAATAGGAATCCAACACGGTCACTATAGCGAAATCATCATTTTTCATCTTTACCATTTATAACACGGTAGTAATCATCCATATCCACGCTGAATTTTACCACGGAATCTGGTTTTCGTTTGCCCAAAAGGCATACCGTCTCCACATGTATTGAAATTTTGCGTCGCATTAACATTCGCGCACAACTTAGTGCTTTTTCTATTTTTTACACCTATGAGTGCGAATTACAAAAAGTTGCACCATTCCGGCGGACTATTTTATAATCTGAGCAAAGAAATATTCAAAAACTCCGTAAAAATAGTATACAGCTTTTCCCAATCAATATCAATTTCATAATTCAATAGAAATTCTGGGATATTTCCTAAAAGCAAATTCCAATTTCCTAAGAAATCTCTGTTGGAAGTTCTTGCAAACAATGAATTATGCAAAATTCCTAAATAATTATCCTGAATATCGTTCTTGTCATATATTGCATAAAAATCTACAAACGGTAAACATGAATACCAACCATCTGTATATTTCGATATTTCATCAAAGCCAATCTTATTTTCTACTATATAGTGTAAATCATCTTTATGAATGTACCCACGCTCAAACGGTGAATACTCTTCATCACTATCTCCTTCTGAACCCAAATACTTTATCCCTCTAGCTTCAAGCTCGGTTACATATTGATTGTCTGGTGATAATATAGAGTAACCATAATATTCAATTCCATCCAACACCATATTTTTATATACCGATTTCATAACCGTTCGTAAATCTCGACCTTCGATTGTTTTTCCATAGTAGTGAACACTTAATAAATCAGTAATCTGTCTTCTCATTTCCTGTTTACTAAAACATCTATAGCTTTCAGGATTGAGTTCCCAGAATCTTATTTTGCAGCCTGGATCTGAAAAATAGCCGGTTTTGATTAATCTATCAACATATTCAGTTCCTTTTCCGTTTGCATAAGATGTTAACAAATGCGAAATTCCATCATCTGAACGATCCATCAATTCCGTTATTATTTTAAATGATTCACCTTCCTGTATTAATTCTTTCTTTTCAAAGACAATCAATGCCGTATCCATTGAATATACACTATAATCCTTATGATTAAAATACATAGCCCACGCATACGCCAATGATTCAATATCTATATCTCTTTTTTCAAAATTAGCCAACTTTAGATATGACGATGCCAACGTTACGGCACTATAGGATCCCTCCTTTCCAGCTTTCATAATTATATCCAAAAAACTAACATTTCTAAATTGGTTTTTATCTCCAAAATATCCCAGCTCATGCAGTTGATACTTGGCCATACTAAGACTTCTTTCTACCCAGAATCTATCAAACTTATACTTTTCAAGTTCTGTCAGTAATAAATCTATGCAATTTGTACCACTATTAATATAATTATTGAAGCAATCATATAACTTATCTTGTTCGTCTCCATGAATCCAAATACTTACTAAATAATCAGCTAAAATCTTATCTTTATCCATTGAATGCATATTTTCATCACATAGTTGATTAATTAAATCGTCAAACTTTACTACTTTCTCTTTCTTCTCGTAAAATGTACAATCCTCATTAATATGCTCAATCAAACCATAAAATTGGCTTTCACTAATATGCCTATTATTTAAATATTGAGCTGCCATTTTTTCTAAATTGTTACAAGCTAAATACACCTGCCAAATATAGTCTGAACTAAAAATTTCATTTTCTATATCGCCATGATTATTTATATACACAAGCATTTGAAAAATCATGCTATCATCGCCCACTAAGTCATTTCTGTTAGCAATCTGATATAATAATGTAAATGAGTAATATTGATAAATATCCAGTATTCCTTTTCTATCTTCTAAAATGACCTGCAACTGATTATAAAGACTTTGTATCGAATTATAGTCTCTTGTTGACGTCATAAGCGCTTTAAACTCCGAGAACTCTGAATATTTTTTTAACATCATTTCATAGAATTTATTATCAAAATCGAAAGCCTGCATTCGATCCATATACTCTATTGAACCCTCTAAAATACTCTGTCGTATAGCGGCCTGTGTTTTTTCTTTTCTTTTAGCAAACGTTTTTAATCTAAGTCTTAAATATGTATTGAGGCTATCATGTATCAATGATATTCGATTCATGACTTTTTTAAACAAGTATGGATGCAAATCAATAAATTCACAAATCGTCTCGTATACCTCTGGTTCTGTAAAAAAGCTCTCCAATTCTTTTTCTGTAAAAAAGCAATTTCCAGTTGCAAATATACCTATTGCATTACTTGGTTTATCGTTATTTATAAATAAACTATCATAGTATTCATTTATTTCTTTAATTGGCTGGCTTATATCTATGACTTGCTTCATCTTATAATCTTCTGCAATAAAATATGTTATTATAGGATAACCATTCGTTATTTTATATATCTGATTTTGAACTTTATACTCTGTTATATTATGAGCCAATTCTAAGTATAATCGAGTCTCATCATATGACCAATCCAGTAAATTACTTTTATTCCATGCAATATCATATTTAAGTGGTCTTGAAAGAACTATAACTCTCACACCAACTAATTTATTAATAAACTCAACAAAATCCTGAAGCTGTCGTGGATTATAATTTTCTACATGATCTAATCCATCAATTATTATCAACTTATCTTGGTCTCTTATTGTATTAATTAATTCATCAATAATAACTTTTTTAGCTGTCTTATATACTTTAATTCCTATCTCCGAAATAAAATTATCAAATAAAATTCTTCTATTTCTGTTTGGATCCTGTGAACCAATCCAGAATCGATAAACAATTGCTTCTGGATACTTATCACATATCTCATTCACAAAATGACTTTTACCCACACCCGGTTTCCCCTCGATAAAGGTAATATCATATGGGAAATCATCTGGAACAGTTCGAAGTAAAATGGTTTGGTTTTCCAAATCAATTGACATATCAATAATATCAGGGAGTTTGTCCACATCAATTTCAAATATAGCATCTTCAGTAATCCCATCAGCCAAATGCATAATCTGAAGTTCTCTTGCTTCTGTACTAAACATATTATCAAGTTTATCTGCAATTTGTTTAGGCGTAAGAGGAATAATAATTATATCCTCCTTCTTTGTGCACGCAAATCCCATGAATTCATCATCCGTTTCAATTAATGTGGAATTAACAATAAGTATATTATTATCCTCTACATCAAAAGAATTTTTATTTCCATTGATACTTAATACATTCTCATCAATTTTTATGTCGTCATCACAAACATTAGGATAATTTTTAGCTTGAATCCGATATGATGACTTATTACATGCATCGATTATTACATCTTTTAAATAAATATCGTCAAAATTTTTTGTGTCTAATGCTTCAACTACTATTTTTCCAATAGTTCTCTCTGTGTCCATTATCCCCAAAAACAAAATAAACACGCTCTGTTGATATGTATATCCCTTTAATGAGTTTCTTGCCACTTCTCCCATAAAAATTCGCTCCTTCTAATATATATACATTTTTTCCTGTTAAAAACACAGGTATATATTTTCTGAAACATCCCTCAAACCTGCTTAAACTGAGGCTTTCTTCGACAGCAAACAAACCGTCTCCACATGAGATTTTTAGACTATTTCAAACTGACTTGATAAGTTGATTTTTCAGCATTTTCTTGAATTTCCATATTTATCTCGATTAGGCTATTTTATAATAGCAACTTGCTTTCTTCCATATATATGTGTGATAAAAGAATTATATACACCTGACGATTTCCATTCGCCAGCAACAACTATAATCTTATCTCTATTATTATATATCTCAGAACGAATAGTTCTATATGTGATTTCATCAATAAATGATAATATGAAAGAATATTTGTGGCTATACATAGGAGCGACCAAATAGATTTCTCTCTTTTCGTTATCATATAACTTTCCTTTAACAGCCGCCTCAATTATCTTCTTGCCAAAACAGCCCCTAGGATATCTATATTCACTTCTATCATCCAATAACATTTCTCCTATTTCTTTATCACCATATTTCAAATTTACTGGCATACTCTTACACATAGAATAAATTTGCTTTAGTGTCCTTAGTGGATGTGCTTTCGGCTCTCCAATGCTATGTCCATCAATTTTCTTTTCTTCTTTAGAATTTCCTGTTACAGCTAGAAGACCATCAATTGCATTATCAAAAACAAATTCTGACTCATCAAATTTATTTTTATCGAATTCTGAACTGCTAGTTCCAAATGGACAATTCAAGATATGTTTATACATTGGTTTTGTTGCTCTAAAATAAGCACTTTTACTTCCTTCTATAGCACAAATGTAAAGTTTAGCTTTGCAATTCGGATTGGGGCAATAAAAAGTTTCATTTCTATCCTCTTTTATAGCTTGACTTGAATATAGTACTATTTTTCTTTCTAAATCTCTATATGCATAATTTGACATCTTCAGACCTCCTATTCTATGTTAAAATACGGTTGTTATTCTTCGAACTGTACTTCGTACTATTTCTGTGTGTTCCATTCTCATCAACAATTACATTGCTTGGCTCATTTGTATTAGCTGGAATCAATCTCACTTTACCAGGCATAAACACATCTCCTTTCTGAAATAGCCTAATTATAATTTGATATATTCTTGAATAATTATTAGCCTATTTTAACTCCCATTTTTCCATAAATCACAAGTAAACATTTCTGTATAATCGACCCAATCTCAATATTCCTGTCTATCCAACTATAAAAACACCAGAGTTTTATGCTCTTTTTTCAGGCATATTTCGCAGTCTAATTTTCAATTCTAAAAATCTCAAAAGGCCTTTATTTCAAGCCTTTTTCACACTTTTACTTATGTGTTTTACCAGCTTCGCCACCGTCTCCACATGGCTCGGTTGTTCAACAAAAAACATACTCAACCCCTATTGTACAAGGAAATGGTGGAACGCACCTTTTCCCTTAAAATCTAGGGTTTCGAGCCTGTGATAACCTTGAATTGTCCTATAATTTGTATAGGCAAATTAGCAACTATTATATTTCTTCGATATATTCTCTGAAAATATCCAGTATGAAATCTGCACTTGCCGGGGTGTAGTTGGGCGATTGTGCCATAACTGCATAATCAAAGTTTCCGTCAAATTTCACATCCTCAATCGTTGGAATTATTAACAGTTCCACTTCTGGATCTTTTATTGCACCCTCGAGATATTTTTTCTTATATGCGTCAGGCGAATCATAATCAGGCATTTCCATCGTTTTATTATACTTTAACTGTATATAATTTTTTATAGGTTTATCCCAAATGTACTCTTCATGAAAATCCTTTAACGTATCAAGTACATAATCGTTCTTGTCACCATGAGGATTTGCACAATATGTAATAGATGAAACCATTCTATAGGCAACTGCCCAAAGCAAATAGTCACCTATACTAATTCTTTTTATTTTATCGCAAAATTCATACTCACTTATTTTTCTTCTTGAATCAATCGGAAGTGTAAGAAACTCACTTTGCAAAAAACTCCATGATGCATCTCCCAAGCCTAAATCAGCATGAGAATCAACATGAACAACATCAAAGGAATCTGAAAGCTTTTTGCTATTAATAAGTTCTTCCCAAAAGAATAGTGATTCATTATGTCCACTTACAATCCTTCCCGGTATTTTGTGTGTTTTTGACAATCCTAAATTTTGCTCTAGGAATTGTCGAACTTCTTCTGCAGACCATACTGAATTTCCATAATCCTTTTCAGCAAGTCTTTCCTTACAAGAAAATGGTGTGTTAGCTATTTCTGTCATGAAATAATCCATATCCAAATCCAACACTCTCATGTCAGCACATCCAAGTTTCAGTATTCAATCATCTTTTAGTTCACGATTAGCTTTTTTTAGGAAACTTAAGATCGAATTTTCCGCCAAGAACCCCTGCACTAATTCCAGCTACAGTCACCAAAGCAAAGCTGATACCTCCGACAAGTTTCCAGTTGAACTCTCTCTTTTCAGAGTCCTTTTTATTTACCTTGTCTTCGATTTCTTTTTCTTGCTGACGAATCTCTGTATCTTTTTCATTCGCCACTTTTACAAGTTCAGCCTCTCTGTTTAATATCTCAATCATCATCTCAGGAGGAAGGTTGGGATTATCGAGAAGTTTACTGCAATCAGCTTGCACCTGTTTTACAAAAGCATAAAACTGTTTTCTACTATCTGCAGCCTGATTCATTTCTTTGTTTGCTACACCGTAATACTCCTTAATACTTGCATCATCGCTACTTACAATTGTATCAATCATCCTCTTGTATTCAGTTAATGAAGATTTCATTAATCCAACAAATTCAGGAAACTGTGCAAGCACTTCTTTAGCCACTTCAGGACGAAGTTCGCCTATCTTTGATGCAAAACTAATCACATCACCTTTTGATATATTCTTAAAATCAGTTCTCTGCATCATAGCAAGAACATCTTTTTCCATTGGTGTATATTCCATGTTTCTACCTCCTAGTGAACTGTCTGTATTACCTTATTTGCATCCAGTTCAAAACCGACCTGCCAAAAACCCATATCAAGTATCTTCATCTGTGGATACGGCATACCTTCAACTTTCATTTTCTCTCTAACCTGTTCAAGACGTATAGAATTTTTTTCGTAAAAATCAACAAGCTGCATAATGGATTTTAAGTTGTAACTGCCCGTTGCGACCTTCTGATTTTTAATTCCCGCTACAAAATATCTATCGTATGCAGGAACGCAGCCAAGAGTTCCCATAAGTATTTTAGTGATAAGTGTAAAGGACAATTGATTCTTTAATTCTTGTGCCTTTACTTCTCGCCTGATTTTATCGTAGTACTGTTCTAAAAACAAATCTATATCCTGAAGTAACCGTTGATTGCTTTCTTTTCTAAAATCAATACACTCAATACCAGCCAACGCATCATATTTCTTGCTTAACAACTCTTTCACCACCGGGATATGTACCTTATAATCTTTTTGCAATAAAAAGGATGAACCGCGATACATTCCCCAACTTGCCAAATAAAAAGCCAGTTGCAAACTCAAATAATCATAATCAATCTCTTTACTGCTTCGTGCTTTTATGAAATATGAATAGCAGTGTTCCCACGAACGGTATCTACCATTCTCACCAGCCTTCAAATTATTATAATATTCCGTTGATGATTTAATAATCAAATCCACTGTGTCCATACTACTCACCGCCTACTCGTTACTCGTTTTTATCTATTCTCCATCCAGAAAGACAAATGACCGTTCAAAAGTCCCCCCCCTCACACCAACAATCCGTTTCAACTCTTCAAGCATCACGATATCTCGTTTCTACCAAAATCCTGTGGTGTCTGACCTCTACGCCTTGCAAGTTCTGAAATGCTTATATTCTTTTATTAAATAATTCTTTGATTATATCAGATGTTTTAGTCGCTATCCTCCTTCTCTAAAACGCGTCTTAATTTATTGTATTATAAACCATTTAGTTGATAAATTCAATCCTCACACGATTTTGCTCTGTAAATTTTCTATGAATGCCAGCCTCCCTGTATTGTTGCAAAGTGTTTATGTAATAGTCCTTATTCACCTATCTCTTGAGTTCAATAGTCATACAAAATTAGTTTATCATGTCCTTATATTCCTGTGCCCGAACCGTAGCAGTCTGTCCTACATCAAAAAAATCTTCCGGCTTTAATCCGCAGTCAAATTGTACCACTCTGGTGAAATATATCCTTCCCGGTCAGACACCTTGGTGCCAAACTTAGAGAAGATGAGGTGTTACTGGGATAGCATTCTCCTTAACGGCATATCTGCTGTATGCTTTTGCATTCTTTACATTATTTCCGATATCACCTGCATACGGACTGCAAACATATACCAACGGAAGATAGGCAGCCTTTTTATCAGCTGCCACTTCTTCACGATGGATATTGGTAAGAGTCTCATATGTAGTCGGGTCGGAATAACCCTCATGATTAAACTTATCAATGCCCATATCTTTTAATCCTCCTGTTCAATGACTGGTAAGATGCCCTCTCTCTTCAGAAGGTCATAAAGGAAAAATCTGCCCTTCTGTGTCCAATAGGTATGTATCACACTTCTGCTCTCATCGATTGCATAAGTACGTGATTGTGTGTATCCGCTTTCTGCATACTGCTGATATAAAAGCCATGTCTTTCTGAACTTGTACTGAACCCCAAGTTCATGAAGAAGTTCATTAAACTTGCGACCGCTCATACCGTAGTTCTTTGCAATCTGTGTAACAGGAACCGTATTCTTGTTCTGTAAAATAAGGTCATAATAGCTTGCCTTTGGCTGCATCTCTGCAATCTGCTGATGCTGAACCAATGCCAGGCATTCAAGCTGTTTTCTTCTCTCACACTCTTCCTTAAGCTGTGTAAGTGCTGCAATCGCAAGATCAGGATTTTCCAAGATTTCATCGATGGCATACATTCCATGCTTACGGATAGCTGGAAGAACCTCTGCCGTTACCCAATGTTTGAACTTCTTCGCATTAGGCATCTTGCTTGAAAGGATAAGACTGTAAAGTCCAGACTCATTGATGATGATGTTTTCCTTATCCTGGTTACCATCAAAGATCATAACCTTGTGTCTGTCCTCTTCATCTACATAGCGATTGATATCTCGACTACCATTCTGGTACCCGAGAATGTCTGCTACATCCTTGCCAACAAACATAACCTCACCGTTTACAGTTGCTGTTCTTACAGAGCCAAACTCTGTGCTGTTAAATACTTGTAATTCCATGCGAATTACCTCCTTAAATTAATTTCTCGGAGGTGTCACCCTCCTACCTAGTAGCCTTGGGAGAAGGGTTAAAAGGACGTTTTTGAAAAAACTTTTTTTAATTTGTTGATTGCACGTCTATAACGATGACTGACATTGTTGGCATCCTCATCGATTGAGGCTGCATACTCGCCAACGGTGTATCCGTCAAGTGCAATGGCAATAACCATATCTGCTACTGCAGGTTTAAGAAGACTTCTCAATGTTCCACAGCATTCTTCGTATTCAAGCTGGTTATGTACGCCATCAATAGAAATGTTAAAGGCTGACTTATCAGCTGCTCTGAACATGATTGCCTCTTCTGTGTTGACCTCAACTGTCCCGTCCTTGCTCTTCATATAAGCATTGCAGGCATGACGGTCATGCTTGTGCCAGCTGTTGTAATCGGGTCTGTTGAATCTTTCCTCGATTACATCCTGGATTCTCTGTTCGTAATCTTCCTGACTTTCATTTTCTGAAATGGAGATATTAAGCCATCTCTCCAATTCCACGTTTTCGACCTCAAGGGTCTGGTACTCGTTCTCATAACGAATCTTGATTTTCATAAAGTTCCTGCCTTTCTGCCTGGTTCTTGCAGAAGGGCATAGGAAACAAATAGGGTCAGTGCTTATAGAAGTACCGACCCATGAATTGCCTGAAAAAGGGCATAAGGAAATAAGGGTACTTCTATCGCACCTTTCACAGGTTGTCCTGTGGTTGGTGCCGATATCTGTATCCCAATGCCCTTATAGCTAATCAGGCCTTGTGATATTAATTTTTAAGTGCCTCTGGCACTTAGTTGAATCCACTAAATGAACTCAACTAAAAGTCAGAGAGAAAGCAATTCTTATTGAAAATATGAATTTTCTCTGCGAACGCTTATTAACAATTTGTGAAAGTGTAGATTTTCGTCTGTTTTTCTGATATAATAATTTTTAGACCAATTTTCCAATACTTACTCACAAGCAGCAAGCACTCGCTGTTTGCTTTCCACACTACCCAGTATATATAAGTGGGTAGGTAGAACTCGGTAGCCGTGGGTAGACTTGGGTATTATTAGACGATAACGGTGGTGGGACTATAGAATTTAAGGTTTTTGCAAAGAAACTAAAGAATGTAATTGGTGGAAAAAGTAATACCAAATTATTTACGAAGACCATTTTTGAAACCATGATGAACGAAAGTGGGCCCGAATTATTAGCAGACACCAGCCTTGAAACTTTCAAATCATACTACAACGGCAATACAAGTATTTCAAAGGTTGCCGCTCTTATATTGGCAAACTTAAATGCGGACGATGAATTTCTTTCATATCTTGAAGGTTTCGGAGAAACAACTGCACAGCTGCTTGCTGACGAATTTAAGAATGATATTCCTGATATTAACTCTGTAAATGCTTCACTTAAGATTACAGATTTGTTTTTGGAAATCTTGAGAGAAGCTGCAGGCAAAGAAAAAAGCACTCCGAAGAGTGCTGATAAAACCCCACATGATATTCTTGAAGAAAAGATACTGGCATCCGGACAGGCAGTAGCCGATACGTGGGGTAACGCAGCAAGCAACCTGGTAAATGGATTAGATGGTAACAGTACTGCCGAAACAACAAGTGTTCCACTTCCAGAAGAACAAGTAGATAAATCCCCCTATTCTTTTGAAGACGAATTACTGCTTGAAGAATTCACAGCAGATTATGACGAAATCATGGTTACTCTCATTGGAGAAAACTATGCTGCATCATTAATCGACATGACTCTGCCATGTAAAATAAAAGACTTATATGAGACCAAATGGATGTCAAAAGCAGCTACATTTGCAGATCCATCTTTAAAATCGTATATTTTTGGTTTACTTGGCGAATTAAACAATATAAGCAACAGCTTTTTAGTTAGTGGCTCTGCAACTCCTTTCTTAGGAAATTCTAGAACCAAAATACGTAATTTGTATGTAAAGCTTCATCCCGACCAGTTTGCCGGAGCATTTCCGTATGATGCATTTATCGATGATTGGAATGATGGAGAATATTACTAATCGGAAAGGAGGATGTTGATGCCATCACTTGATGAATCCATCCGTAAAATAGACAACGTCATATGTAGGCATTTAGATGAAATAGAAAACAATTCTCGTGGTGCTATTTCTCAAGATATTTTAGAGCAGCTGACAAAGTTCGTTAATCATGTCATGCTCAAGTTTTATGCCAACGGCAGAGAAATACCTATCACTGCCGAAAACATAGCAAAGGCCACAGAGTTTGCACAAATAAATAGTGAACTTTACACTTTATATAAATTCCATAATTACTTGGAAATTGTCACCACGCAATATACATTGGATGAAGACGGCTCCGAACGATTAATGCTTAAGTATTACCAATACCTGTTAGAAGCGAAAAATCTGATCTGGCACTCCTTTGGTATTGAGGTATTACATAATTTAGATAAGTTTCCTCTTCGTCTAGATGATACTTTACAAGAATACTATAAAAAGATCTCTGAAAAAATAGAACGACACCCTGTGGAATTCTACACCGACAGTAAAGATAAATACTATATTCAGAAAATCAAACCACTATTCGTAAACAGAAGCATATATTATGAAATCACATTTACACCCGTAGACGATAGAAAAAACAAATCAAAGTCTAACAGAGTAATTGCTTTTACCAAACTTCCAATCAAAAGCAATTACGCATCAAAGTTTCATCTCGTACATGAAACTATCGAGATATTAGGAAAAACAATGCCTATTATCATTATTGACGGCTGGGAGGTATCCATTCGTGACTGTGAATTTCAAAATTTCATTAAGATGATAAAAGGAGAGGGAAAAAAAGTACCGTATCCAGAACAACGCTTAATCTGTGAGTTCCTTACTAGAACAAAGTACACTTTGACTGCTCTAATGGACTTCCCAGATAAAGCATATGATATGCTTACTCTTGAATGGAAAAATAGCCTTAAATCTACGATATTTATTCCTATTTTAGATTACTGCAGAGAACTTATTCGAAATGGTCGTAACGGAAAGAATGTGCTGCGATACCTTCTCTATAACATGAACAATGTTATTATTAAAGGTCAATATTCGGACGGCTACTATAGCAATTATTATGAAGAATGGGTACACGTCGGAAACGGTCATCTTTCTAATTTATATTTATCAAACGGTTGCAGGCAGTTTGATTCTTTACCATTTAACAGATCTCTTGTTGGACATAATCCAAAATTAGGTGCTGTTTTTGATTGTATTCCGTGTAAGGACAAACGCCCGGAATTGTTCGCAAGATTTATAAGGAATAACACAGAAGGTAAAGGTCAACTTTTCACTGATATTGATGAGTTGGGTAATTTCCCGGATTATCAAATTCTTATCGAAAAGTATAACGATAGCCTTTATTCAGGGCACAGACCTGAAAGTGATTTAATGCTTGAGCATAATCAAGTATTTATTAACGACTACAAGCTTGATACATGCAAGATAATTGAGAGATTACAAGAGTTGGCGGAATCAGGAGTTGAAAATTACAGTGATGATGTTGAATTTTGGCTACTATTCGGCGATTATGAAATTGACTGTGATGAAAAGAAGGACATCATCACCCGTATATTTTCAGAGTCAAAAGTAGGTGTAATATATGGTTCTGCAGGTGTAGGAAAATCTACGCTTATAAATCATGTTTCTCACTACTTAAATGATGATGCCAAATTATATCTAACCCAGACAAATCCAGCAAAAGAGAACCTGATGCGAAAGATCGATGCAGAAAATACAACTTTCTCAACAATTGAAAGTTTCAAACGCCAAGTGTCTACTTTTGCGAAGTATAAATTATTGGTTATTGATGAGTGTAGTACCGTCAGCAATAAAGATATGGTTGAGGTTCTTCAAAAGGCAAATTTTGAAATGCTTTTATTGGTTGGAGACACCTATCAGATTGACGCCATTCAATTTGGAAATTGGTTCTCAGTATTAAAAGCATTTTTACCGGAAAGTGCTGTATTTGAACTTACCCAGCCCCATCGAACCAAGGATGAACGATTACTTGAACTGTGGGATAAGGTCAGACAGATGGATGATACTGCAAAAGAAGTCATTGAAAGAGAAAGCTACTCCTTAAAAGTAGATGAATCCTTACTCTCTTCTCTTGAACCAGGAGAGGCTATCCTTTGTCTGAATTATGACGGCTTATACGGAATCAACAACATCAACCGATTCTTACAGGAAAGTAATCCTAACCCTGCAGTTCAATGGGACATTCAACAGTATAAAGTTGGAGACCCGATTCTCTTCCTTGATTCGGATAGGTTTTTCCCTGTCATACACAATAATATGAAGGGAATTATAAAGGGAATTGAAATCTTAGACCCAGACACTCACGAAGAACGCATTCAGTTTGATGTTGAGATACCTAAAATAGTAGATGAAAGTGATCTCCGGCGTATTAACCTCGAACTACTTGAATGTTTGGAAAGCGAAGGAAAATCGTTAGTTAGATTTTGTGTGCACAAATTAAAGAGTGCTGACGAAGATGGAGATGAAACTACCTCACTCACTGTTGTACCATTCCAAATTGCTTATGCTGTATCCATACACAAAGCACAAGGTCTCGAATACGACTCTGTAAAAATAGTTATTACAGATGAAGTTGAGGAACTTGTAACACACAATATCTTCTACACTGCTATCACAAGAGCCAGGGAAAAATTGAAAATCTACTGGACACCAGAGGTTGAAGAAAAAGTAATCAATAGAATCAAGCCACGTGATATCAGTAAAGACGTGGAGCTTTTGAGAAACTACCTTACCGATAACCAGCAAGAAGATTCATTTGATTTTTGGCTATAAAACAAGGAGGTTGATTATGCGAATCAGTTATAACAAATTGTGGAAAATGTTAATCGACAAAGAAATGAATAAAAATGCTCTTAAGGATGCTGCCGGAATCAGTACAGCGTCTATTGCCAAGCTAGGCAAAGGCGCAAACATCACCACTGATGTTCTTCTCAAAATCTGTGAAGCCATGGATTGTAAGTTGGAAGACATCATGGAAACAATAAGGGATTGAGGTGGAACGAGTACAACTGCTTAGTTTTGAACCTAAATGGTTCTCTTTACTTGAAAGACTGTAAAGACCTGACTCATCGATGATGATGGTTTCCTTATCCTGATTACCATCAAAGATCATGACCTTATGTCTGTCCTCTTCATCTACATGGCGGTTGATATCTCGCCTACCGTTTTGGTACCCGAGGATGTCAGCTACATCCTTACCGACAAACATAACCTCACCGTTTACAGTTGCTGTTCTTACAGAGCCAAACTCTGTGCTGTTAAATACTCGTAATTCCATGCGAATTAGAATTACCTCCTTCAAAATAGAATTTCCTTGGAGGTGTCACTCTCCTACCTGGTAGCCTTGGGAGAAGGGTTAAAATGACGTTTTTGAAAAAACTTTTTTTAATTTGTTGATTGCACGTCTGTAACGATGACTGACATTATTGGCATCATCATCGATTGAGGCTGCATACTCACCAACGGTGTAACCGTCAAGGGCAATAGCAATAACCATATCTGCTACTGCAGGTTTAAGAAGACTTCTCAATGTTTCACAGCATTTTTCGTATTCAAGCTGGTTATGTACGCCATCAATAGAAATGTTAAAGGCTGACTTATCAGCTGCTCTGAACATGATTGCCTCTTCTGTGTTGACCTCAACTGTCCCGTCCTTGCTCTTCATATAAGCATTGCAGGCATGACGGTCATGCTTGTGCCAGCTGTTGTAATCGGGTCTGTTGAATCTTTCCTCGATTACATCCTGGATTCTCTGTTCGTAATCTTCCTGACTTTCATTTTCTGAAATGGAGATATTAAGCCATCTCTCCAATTCCACGTTTTCGACCTCAAGGGTCTGGTACTCGTTCTCATAACGAATCTTGATTTTCATAAAGTTCCTGCCTTTCTGCCTGGTTCTTGCAGAAGGGCATAGGAAGCAAATAAAGGCCGGTGCTTGTAGAAGTACCGACCTTGATAGCCTGAAAAAAAGCATAAGGAAATAAGGTTACTTCTATCGCACCTTTCACAGGTTGTCCTGTGGTTGGTGTCGATATCTGTATCCCAATGCCCTTATAGCTAATCAGGCCTTGTGATATTAATTACTGAGTGATGCTCTCACCTTATATAACGATTCTTGATTCCGTTAACTTGGATCACATCGGAGTTATTACTTAACTCTGTAATTAGTATATTGAAAAGCAAAAAGTAATTGAAGATAGCAAGTTTTCGCATAACTTTTTTATTTTAGTAATTGATAATGTGTTGTATTTTTAGTTGTTAAAGAGTATAATTAGTACATTCAATATAATTTGCCATTACTATTTTTAGGTAAAAAATAAAGTCATGACATACGCCATGACTTTTCGACCATAGAAAGGAGCCCAAAATGCCCCAAATCAAAGAAAATTTTTATGAAAATATTTTATTTAAGTTTGAAAGTTGCAGCTGCGACTGCGTTGAAGATATAGAACACATTTCTCCTGGAGAAGAACCTATCAGCAAATTTAAGTTACAGGCTATGCCGGAACGCTCTATTCTTTTTGGCTACGCAGCTAAAGATGGCTTGGTTCGTATTGCACCCAACGGGACAATCGAAGAAAGAAACATTCTCGGTACTCTGATGTCTCTTGCAAATAAGCCCACCAAGGAACTCGTATCATTTATGAGAGACAATGGTTTTCTATTTCCTGTTTGTGCAGATACCTATGAAATATTTGATGAGATATCTTTATACGGAATAATCAACCGATTAAAAATGACCGTAGAGCTAATGACTGCTGCCAACGAAATCAGAAAGAATTACAAGAAAATTTGTGACCTAACGATTTCTTTATTGTTCTCTGAGGATCTTACAATAAAAACCGACTCTATGAAAAATGCCTACTCCAGCTGCCATCATAAATATGTAGATACACTTATAAACCCACCCGTTCAGTTATCTTACAGCAGACAACAAGAAGCATTTGAAGGAGACACCTATAGCATCACCGATTGCATATACGGTTCTTATGCTCTTAACATCCAGGATTACAATAATATTATTGGGGGCTATGCTTCTGTTCCTGGATATCCGAATGGATTCTATCAAAATATCACTTCGATGTTTGTTAATTATGAAAAACGAGATATGACCAAGAAAATCTCCGACTTCCTCTTCCATTTTCTTTATGAAATGAATGGAAATAGTTCCGGGGAGTTCTCTGATGAAATGAAAACAGCACTGATTGAAATTGCAAAATACATAATCGGAGAAGAGATTAATGCTAATCTTGATGGTATCCATCCTGTTTATAATTCGGAAACAATGACCCCATCATGGAAAGTAGATTCACTTCTTTGTGCAGCTTACTTCTCCATATTCTATTTGAAACCAGACCTCGAATTGTATCGTCCTTGTGACAATCCTAGATGTGGTCGCTACTTCCTTGTAAAGACCACTTCAACAAGAAATCGTTTCTGCAGTCAGGAGTGCTGCAACAGAGTCACTCAAGACCGTTACAGAAAACGAAAAAGAGAAAAAGAAGGATTATAAGAAAAGAACCTCTGTCTGCATCATCTGCAAACAGAGGTTTTATAATATTATGCTATTTTTATATTTAATCAAAATTGCAGGAACCACTATCTTCTGCAACCATAGAATCAACAGACTTAATACCTACATAAGATACAGGTTTAGGAATATGAGTCTCTCCAGTCGATTTCATTTCATCTCTTCCCAGAACTGTCTCTATACATTCTGCAAGAGCAACTTTTTCCTTTATCGGTTTACCAGAATAATGATACATCAGATACCTTGTATCCATAACAATTCCTTGGATTCGTTCATAGTATTTCTTGTTGTATCTCCAGTCACCAACTGCCTCTCCAATATTGCCAACAACTGATGTAAGCTTGAAATGGTTCTTCGCCATATTATATGGCATGATAAAGGCATTGAATAATGAGTTTGTATCTACACCTTTATACTTTTCCAGATACTCACCGTATGTAATTTGCTTATTGATTGACGAACCATTAGGCAAATGATCTGGAATACCTGTCCAGCCATACTTATAACACTTAGCATCGAGAATGTAATACTTGTCATTGTAAATCATAATGGTATCTGGCATCAAAGGTCTCTTCTCTTTATACTTGCCATAATCGAGCAACCACCTTGAACGAGGAAAATATTTCTCTTTGTCTTTTTCTCCAAAGGCTCTATCAATTAGTTTCTCCCACACATGGTCAAAATCATCGGTGCCAAAGTAGAACTGCTTATCAGAAGTCTGCTCATCCATGTACTCAAGCATATCCTTCATACCTCGGAATAAAGATTTCTTCTTATCATCATTAGTAGTAGCAAGTTTGCTCTGAACAATTCTGATTGAAGTTTTCACATCTGGGTGTGGTCCTGGTTCTTCCGGCATATATGGAACATACAACCATCCAAGTCTCTTGAATGCCTCATAAACACAGAATCTATTAATCTGAGTTATTTCCTTTGTGTCATTCGGTGTTGATGAGCGAACCTCGAACTGTGTAAATACAAAAGAACTCACACCGTTTCTACTCTGAACAAGTGGCATCTGCTTTCTTGCAGTTCTTGCCCAGTCCTGTTTTCCGGTTGGAGCCGTGATATACACCTGTTCCTTCTCAACATAATATGTACCACCGATGGAAAAATAATATTCGATGACGCTTTTATATGCGTTGATAGGAAAATCAACTGTCTGCGGTGCCGCAAACTTATTGATAGCAAGTAAACGGTCATCCTTTGTTGTAAACTCAGACAGTACTTGTATTAAGTGCTTAATATCAGTTCTAAGCTCGGCATCGGTTTCTGGCAGTTCATATCCGATAGGGAAATAGACCATAGCATTATCTGAATCTGCTTTGATACCTACAAAACGGTCACCATCTTCATTTGTGTTAATATGGCAGTGCTTTTTGATATCATATTCCATGATTGAATTCAAAGCTGAGCCTAAATCCATCTATCATCACCACCTTACTCTTCGTCTTCTCCTGTAAAGGCATCCTTCACATTGTCTTTGAAAACCTTAAATCTATCTAATCCCTTGGCATACATAAATGCACGGATTACCTGCTCAAGGCTCTGGTATTCTGTAACCTCAAAGATTACTTCACGGTTAAACTTGAATGCATCATCCCACAAATACTTGATGACCTTTTCAGGAAACTTTCTGTTCTGTCTTATAGCATCACGGATAATAGCAATCTGTGTTTTCTCATCATCTGTAAGAGTACCATTACTTTCCTTTTTGCGAAGTACATCGTATACTTTTAAATCACCCATCGCATCATTGAACTTAAGGTCACGAAGATGAACAAAGTATGCTCCAAGTCTCTTATCTTCTGCAGATGTCATTCTAGCACTGTTGCCTACAACAATCTTATTGATTTCTACACAGAAGTTTCTCCACGTAACCGTAGTATCAAGAATTTCTGCATCCGCAAGTGTTGGGTCAACATTAGAAAAATCATTCTCAATAAGACGCATATCCCATCTACGTTGAAAAGCTGTATCCAATGTAAATACATTCTGATCAGATGTATTCATCGTACCAATGATAGAAAGGTTTGACGGGATACGAACCTTTTCTGTCTTTCTATCTTTGCCATACATTTCTTCAGCAATATTCATATTTGTAATGCCATACTCACTTGTACCAATTGGATATCCGTCATCATCAATATCACGAATTTCTACCTTACGGTCAAGTAGCTGGAATACCTCACCAAAGATAGCCGGAGCATTACCACGGTTAATCTCCTCGATAATAAGGATGTACTCCTTGCCAGGATTGTTATAAGCCTCACGAAGAATATTTGTAAAAGGACCCGGAGTAAACTTATAACTTACCTGCCCGTCTTCTGCAACTGCAGGAAGAATCTGACCAATAAAATCTGAATAAGTATAGTCCGGGTGGAATACAAGTCTTTCCACAACACTTTCCGGCTTACAGTATTCATGTTCGATAGTCCAGCTCTTGCCAGAACCAGGAACACCGTAAAGCAAAACATTGCAACCTGTAGAGATTCTATTTTCTTCATAATTTTCTGGAGAGAATCCTTCATCTTCTGCATCTATGTCTTCCAAACCAATCACTTTAGTGGCTGATAACCTTAAAAACATATCTACTCGTTTTTGATATGCTTCTAAAGAACTACGTTTTTCTCGTACAACTGAGACATTACCTCTTGAATAACTAAGGTATGGATTCATACCGTCTGACAGTAATGACTTAAGTACACGAAGTGATCCTTTTGCTTCACTATCTCCATTGATATCAACAACATCTTCTGTTTCAAGCAGCTTGGTGTAAACACTATCTTGATTAAAAATCACATCTCGATTTCCATCTGTCAGTTTAAACACGGCTTCTTCTGATAACGCAGTTAATAAATGAAGCATATGTTGTTCACATTCAGGATCTACATTAATATTAAAGCCAATCCATGAAAGAAGAACTCTAATATATGCATCATAATTACTATCAATCAAGCTATGTATAATATCTGCGTTAACTGTGTAAAGTAATTTTTTTGGATATCTAGTCCCGCCTGTTCTTTCTGCACTCGCAGCTTTACCATCTTCAACAAAACTTACTTTTGCTAGTTTCCATACAAGCTCAAATGCAACAATTAAAGCCTCCATCTGGGACTTAAACAATTGATTTTCGTTTATTCCAGCCATCAATGCTTCAAAACCAATTTGTTCCTCTTCGCAAATTTCAGACAGAGCATCAACCAACCACTGATTCAGTTCATCTGTCAAGACAATACTATCTCCATTTTGCTGCGAATAGATAAGTTCAGCAGGCCTATCTGCACACTCCCATAACAAAATTGCAAGAGCAATAGTTCCCTTTACATGAGGAAGTGAAGACTTGATTCCGAGTTTCAAGTCCAACTCATCATACACAGATAGATTTTCTGGTCTATTCATGCTTAGTTTCCTCCTTAATATCATTCATAATAACTTCAGCAATTGCAGCCGCCAGCAATGGTGGCACAGCATTACCAACTTGTTTCATCTGCGAACCCTTGTTTCCAACAAAGTGAAAATTATCTGGGAATGACTGTATTCTGGCTGCTTCTCTTACTGTTATAGCCCTATTCAAAAACGGATGCGTAAATTTACCAGAAGAAGGTGTATCAAATCTAGTAGTTATTGTTACAGAGATTTCATCTTTTTTCATTCTGGTCCATGTTCCACTATAAATAGACTTTGTAAGATGCTCTTCAGGAAGGACTTCTCTTCCCGCATTTGGAGGTATTAGCGCCAACCTCTCTAAGGCTAATGGCGAGTGTTTTGTGGCTATATGATTAAACAGCTTTGAAGAATCTTTTCTTAACATTTTCTCATAATCACTCTCAGCAGGATACTTATATTCCTGTTCTTCTGAACCCTCACCTGACTCTAAATACGCCAAATCACTTATAGCATCCCAAATTGTCACATTATTTCTTTTGGGGACAGGAAGCTTTGGTGCATCTCCATCAAGTTTTCCTATAATTACAGCACGTCTTCTATTTTGAGGAACTCCATAATCCGATGCATTTAATACTCCATATTCCAGAGAATAACCCAATTTATTAAACAGCTCTTCTATCTCATGCCTAAAGTATCCACCTTCAGCAGTCAATAAATTAGGGACATTTTCCATTACAAAATATTTTGGTTTAACTAATTCAACTACTGATACATAATATTTAAACAGGAAATTTCTTTCATCATGAATTGTTTTTCTCTGTCCTTTTTGAGAAAATCCTTGACATGGGGGTCCTCCTATAACAACATCAATTGTTCCTGCTAGTTTACCAAATGTATCTTCTAAGTCTAGTGAAGTAATATCCCCCACTATCATTTTTGTATTCTTGTGGTTCGCTATATATGATGTAGCAATCGATGCATCATATTCGTTTGCTAAAACAACATCAAAGCCTTTTTTCTCAAAGCCGAGAGAAAGACCACCCACTCCCGCAAACAGATCAATTACTCTTGGCTTCATTTATTCTCTCCCTCGATTCTTGATTTTGCTATTTCAAAATATATCTCATTCAGCTCTACTCCAATGAAGTTTCGCTCAGTACGTTTAGCAACTACCCCCGTTGTTCCACTTCCCATAAAAGGATCTAATACCCAATCCTCTCTATTAGAAAGCAGTTCCACGAAATGCTGAATCAAACTTTCAGGTTTCTGTGTAGGATGCTTGCCATATTTTCTTTCTCCATTCGATGTTACCGCTGTTTCGATAAAATCATGAAACATTGCACCATCATTGTTAAAGGTTCCTGTACGTGTTTTATAAGTAAAATACACCCAAGCTTCCGTTGAATTCACAAAATGTAAATTCATATTTCTAGGCATCGGATTTGTTTTATGCCATATTCCTGTTGTCTTATAATAAAATCCATGTTTTTGAGCTAATTTAATGATTGTCTCAACCTTTATAATTGCCATAAAAACAATCATTGTTCCGCCTTTCTTCATTACTCTAGCAGATGACTTAAAGAATGTGTCCATTGATTTTTCCCACTCTTCGAACTCCATATCGTCCCATCCTGCGGAACCAAAAAAATTATCTCTCATCTTACTGAGATTTGTATCACGATTTTTCATAAAATTCCCCAAGTTATATGGTGGATCTGTTACAATAAGATCAATGGTATGATCTCCAATATTTTTCATTGCCTCTATGCAATCACTATTATAAAGCCTTATTTGTGGCATTGTTGGTTCTTCCTTCCTGCGTAGTATTGATTTATTCTGCACTCTTACCACTCGCTATCCATTCATCTAATTCTGAACGCTTGAATTTCCATAGCTTACCGATACGGTGTGCTGGTAAGTCAGGTTTCTTTTTTATCCAATTTCTCAAGGTCACTGTTTTATCCCCAAATATTTTGCAGTTTCATCAACACTAATATAATTATCATCAATCGCATTCTTTTTGTTCATTTTTCTCACTCCTGCGGTCTTTAGCTATAGACATAAAAATACACTATATATTGTACTACTCTAACCTTCTATTTTCAAGATATTTCATTGTATTTTTTGATATTATTTGATATTTCATGATATAAAGCGCGATATAATAAAACTAAGATTTTGACAATTCATTACCAAAAAAAGACTTTTCTAAAGATTTTGTATTTCTTCAGAAAAGTCCTTATTCTACTAAATCATTAGATATGTTTGCAGAATGCGGTTTTCATCTTAATCATCACAGCAACCATTCAAATTGAGTCTCCCAGAAATTTTTATCTCCAAATTGAACAGTTTTTTAATACGATCCTACTCGCTTTCCTATCTGGTAACTCTCTCCAATCAAACGATAAGCTCGATGTTGTTTCAATATCTGCTTTGTTTTCCAAAAGATAATTATACAAATCAGGATTATCACTAACATATAATTCCACGTCCAATTCATCCCTCTTTTGAATCCGAGATACTACATTTTTTGAACTGTACTTGGTTTTCTTTCATTTTGGACCATCTTTCGTTTGCTCCACATTACTGCGTTTATTTTTTCCATAAATCACAAGTAAACACTTCTGTACAATCGACCCAATCTCAACACTCCTATCTATCCAACTATACAAATACCAAGGTTTTATTCACTTTTTCAGGCATATTTCGCAGTCTGAATTTCAATACCAAAAACACTGAAAAAGCCTTATATTTCAGCCTTTTTTATACTTTTTCTTGTGTACTTTAGTCAACAGAACTACCGTCTCCACATGTCCGCTATGGCAGAACTGGTCCACGCCCTGCACCTTCTCCACCGCATATCCCCCGGCGGTGAGATACTTTAAGTCGCGGGCGAGGGTGGCCGAATCGCAGCTTACGTAGACGACGCGCTTCGGAGCCATGGAAAGGATAGTGTCCAGCAGTGATTGGGCGCAGCCCTTGCGCGGCGGGTCTACGACGATTACATCGGCCGAAATGCCGTCGGAAGCGTATTTGGCCGGGAGGACATCCTCGGCGCGGCCCACATAGAATTCGGCATTGGTGATGCCGTTTAAGGCCGCGTTGGCCTTGGCATCCTCGATGGCTTGCGGAACTATTTCGACACCGTAAACCTTGCGCGCATTGCGGGCAAGGAAAAGCGAAATCGTGCCGATTCCGCAGTAGAGATCCCAGACCGTCTCGGTTCCGTGCAGGTCGGCATATGAGAGCGCAAGGTCGTAGAGAACCTTGGTCTGCTTAGGGTTGACCTGATAGAAAGACAGAGGCGAGATTCTGTAGCGGATGTCGCCGATGTAATCCTCGATGTAAGGATTGCCGGCGAGGAGGCGGCATTCGGTACCGAGTATTACATTGGTGCGGCGGATGTTATAGTTAAGCATGATTGATGCAATTTTTCTGTCATCGGAAAAAGCGAGATTCTGAAGGGCTTTAACAAGTTCAGGCTCGGCTTTAAGATGGTCACCGTTAATGACGATGCAGACCATGATCTGTCCTGTCGCGGCTCCGATGCGGATGAGGATGTGGCGTACAAGTCCGGTGTGAAGTTCCTCATTGTAAGGCTTAATATTGTACTTTAACATGTGTGACTTGATTGCTGCAAGAATTCCTGCATTTATGTCACTGCCGATGAGGCAGTCGTCGCACGGAATGATACTGTGCGTGCGTCCTGCGTAAAAGCCGGTGACTATGTTGCCGTCGCGGTCATATCCGACCGGAAACTGGGCCTTGTTGCGGTAACGGAACGGCTCGTCCATTCCGAGAACCGGAGGAACCTCGATGTCCGTGAGGCCGCCGATTCTGGCAAGGTTGTTGCGGATAAGATCTGTTTTGAAGGAGAGCTGCGCCGGATATGACATTGCCATGAGCGTGCAGCCGCCGCATGCCTTGGCAACAGGGCACGGAGGTGCCACACGGTCAGGTGACGGCGATATGATCTCCATGAGACGGCCGTAACCGTAGGTTTTGCCGATTTTGGTCGCTTTAGCGATAATGCGGTCGCCTACGATCGCATCTTTTACAAAAAGAGCGTAGCCATCTATTTTGCCTACGCCCTCCCCGTTAAGGGTAATATCTTCTATTGTTAATTCGTAATCTTTGTTTTTTATAATTTCCATATCAGTACCATGTAAAATATTATATAGTGCTTCTGATGTTGCTGTCCAACATCTTGTTGAAACCAAGCCATTCCCCGGCCTGCGCGCCCGGTGCATTAAGAGCCTCCTTGAAGGTCTCAAGCTTGGCATCTATATCATCGGCATAGTGGAGCGCAACCGCCTCGATGAGCGCCGGTTTCTTAGGTGAACCATACTCGAACTCACCGTGATGCGCCAATACGCAGTGCTTAAGTTCGCGCGCGAGCACAACCGGGAAACCATCTATCTCGCTTACCGCGCGGCCGATGATTTCGCAGCCCATAACGATATGTCCGAGAAGCTGTCCGGCATCCGTGTAATCATTCTCCGGGAACGATGACAACTCGTATACCTTGCCGATATCGTGGAAAACAGCAGCTGTTATTAACAGATCCCTGTTAAGATAAGGATAATTGTCCGCCAATGTGACACAGAGCTTCGTCACGCCCAGGGTGTGCTCAAGCAGGCCGCCGACAAAACCGTGATGAACGCGCTTCGCTGCCGAATGGCGCTTAAATTTTGCCGCAAAATCCTTATCATCTATAAAAAATCTGCGTGTGAGCTTAAGAAGATATTCGTTCTTCATGCTGAGGATTATGGAAGTAAGCTCTGCATACATCTCCTCAATGTCCTTCTGTGAAGTAGGCATATAATCGCTCTCGATGTATGTGCCCTCGTCAGCCTTGCGGGCTTCCTTTATGTTAAGCTGAAGTGCGCCGTTAAAAACAGTGACATCGCCCTTGATGTCCACATAATCCATGGACTCAAATTCACGGATTCCGGCTGAGCCAAGATCCCAGATTTTACCGTCAAGGGTGCCTGTTTTATCCTGAAGGATTACGTTGCCGTATTCCTTGCCGCTCTTGGCAACCGCTATTGTCTTGTGTTTACAGAAATATACTCCCGATATTCTTTCGCCTTCTCTGAGTGTTTCAATAAATCTCATACTGTAATGTCCTTTTCTACTCAATTGATATGTGTCTATTCTACACCCAAAGTCACACGGAATACAATCTCTTTATACGAATCCCTGCTTTTTCTTTTGACAGTTACCGTCATGATGTCTCCGGAATCAGCAGCATTAAGCTTATCCATGAAATCAGACATGTTCTCTATCGTCTTAGCATCAATTCTTGTAATAATGTCACCCGTCTGTATGCCGGCGCTGTATGCCGGCGAACCGACTTCAACAGCCGACACGTATAAACCTGCCGGAATCCCGTAATTATCTTCTGCGGCACTGTTTACAGGTTGTCCTTTTATTCCGAAATATGACCGGCTCCGTCCGTTAATCAGATTCTCAATAAGCGTTCTTACACCCGATGCCCGGTATCCACCGAGCAATGAATTATTCTTAGAAGTAATTTCCGTGGTTACTACCGCGATGATTTCTCCTGAGGTATTGCAGATAAATCCGTAACCGGAGGTCTCGTATCTGATATCCGAGAGCAAAAGTCCGTAACCGCAGTCAGTACCGTACTGGTATCCGTGCGCATCAGCTATAATGCCGTAACCGACTGCACTTCCGTTTCCGTAAAGATTGCCGGCCGCAATCACTATATCGCCGGCCGATACTGCATCCGAATTACCAAGGCGTGCAATCTCAACCGCGTTGCTCTTGTTTCTGGAAGCCTTTACGACTGCCATACCCGACACCTCATCGCCGGCCACAAGTGTGCACTGTGCCGAAGCTCCATCAGTAAATTCTGCCGTTATGCTGTCGTAACCGCCGACTGCCGAATAATCCGTGAGTATATAATATCCGCTATCATCCCCGGATACTACCATACCGTATTCCTTGTCGGAATAATCCGCCCATGAACCGTCTGACGACAGAACAGTTATTTTTACCGATGCCTTGTTCACTCCTGCCGCAACTGCCTTAAGCGATGCCGCATAATCTGTCAGCCGGCCGATTTCAGGTGAGGTCTCACCCGTCCCTGCCTCCGATTCAGACTCCGGCTCTGCCTCCGTCGTCTGTTCAGGAGATACCGTGATGTCTTCTGTGTTATTCTGAAGTGTCTGTGTTGTATCTTCCAACGGAGTTGCCGCAGGATTTTCAAGTGTGATATCCTGCCTTCCTTCATCGGGCTTTATATATCCGGCGCCCGTTCTGTAGACTATGATCATCACAAGACCCGCGATAAGTCCGAATACAACCGCCATAGCCACGACAAATGCTGTCTTTTTGGCTAATTTTTTTACTTTTTTCCCTTTCTCCGGCATGATATGTTCCGTATAAAGATTGTATTTTTTCTCCTCATTGCTGTTATTCTGTTGTTCCATAAGTCATCTCCAATACATAGTAAAAAAGATTATACCTACAAAATATGAACAATTTATGACATAGATGTAAATTACTTCTCCGGTTGAACTTTCAGACCGGATATTGTATTATATTCCTATGAATAATAAAGCACTTAAAACACTCGAATACAACAAAATAACAGACCGTCTTGCATCACATGCATCATCGGAGCCGGGCATTAAGCTGTGCCGGGAATTGCAGCCAATGATGGATATGGACGAGATAAACTCAGCACTTAAGCAGACATCGGATGCGGTATCCAGGATTTTCAGGCATGGAAGCATTTCTTTTGCCGGACTCAAGGACATAAGACCTCTTACCAAGGCTCTTGAAGTCGGAAGCGCACTTGGGATGTCCGAACTGCTGGACATATGCTCATTGTTAAAGGTTGCTGCCGGGGCACGCAGATACGGTGTCTCAGAGGATGAAGCCGCTGACAGCTTAAGCGGATTGTTTAATGTCATATATGATATAGCAGACGTCCGCCGGGAGATAGAACGCTGTATCCTCTCCGAGGATGAGATTGCGGATGATGCCAGCGCAGAGCTTAAGAACATCCGCAGGCAGATGCGCATATGCACCGAGAGAATCCGTACCGAACTTAACAGCATGCTTAACGGAAGTGACAGGACATATCTTCAGGAGGCCGTTATCACTACGCGTGGCGGACGATACTGTATTCCGGTCAAGGCCGAATATAAATCACAGGTTCCCGGAATGGTCCACGACCAGTCCAAGGCCGGTTCCACATTTTTTATTGAACCTATGTCCGTAGTGCGCCTTAATAATGAGATACGCGAATACGAAGTTAAAGAAAGTGAGGAGATTGCTAAGATTCTCGCATCGCTCTCAGCCATGGCAGGCAATTATACAGCTGAGCTTGATGCTGACTATGACATTCTCTCACAACTGGATTTTATTTTTGCCAAAGCAAAGCTCTCCTTTGAATACAAAGGAAGCGAACCAATCATGAATACGCGCGGTTATATTAATATCCGGAAAGGCCGCCACCCGCTCATCGACAGCCGCAAGGTTGTGCCGATAGACGTATCAATCGGTGACGAATATAGCGAACTCATAATAACCGGTCCCAATACCGGCGGTAAAACAGTAACGCTTAAAACAATCGGGCTTTTTTCACTGTTAGGTCAGTCCGGGCTCCATATACCGGCTGCCGACAATTCGGAGCTGACTGTATTTAATGATATTTTTGCCGATATCGGTGATGAACAGAGCATTGAGCAGAGTCTTTCAACGTTCTCCTCACATATGAAGAACATCATTGAGATACTTGCCAAAGCTGACAGCAATTCACTCGTCCTCTTTGATGAGCTTTGTGCCGGAACGGATCCTACCGAGGGTGCCGCCCTCGCCATATCCATTCTCACAAGCCTTCACAAGCTCAGGGTTACAACCGTCGCAACCACGCATTACAGCGAACTTAAGATATTTGCACTTTCAACGGAAGGTGTACAGAACGCCTGCTGTGAATTTGACGTTGCCACACTTGCTCCGACTTACAGGCTTCTTATCGGAATTCCGGGTAAAAGTAACGCTTTTGCTATCTCCGGAAAGTTAGGTCTGCCGCAATATATCATAGATGATGCCAAGGAATCCCTGGCGTCGGAAGATGTCGCATTTGAAGATGTTATATCCGACCTTGAGAAGAGCCGTGTGACAATTGAACGTGAGAAGCTTGAGCTTGAAGAATATAAGAAAGAAGTTGAAGACCTTAAGAATCAGCTTAAAGCCAAGAATGAACGACTTGATGAGCGTTCTGACAATATACTTCAAAAAGCGCGTGAAGAGGCTTCTGCCATTCTGCGCGAAGCCAAGGAAACAGCTGATGATGCTATCCGTAAACTCAACAAAGCCAATGCTGCCGGCATGTCGGTGACCGAGCTTGAGAAGCAGCGTCAACGTATCAAAGATAATATAAACAAAGTCGATAAAGGACGCGTCATCAAATCACAGGCGCCGGCCAGACAGCATAAAGCTTCCGATTTCCATATCGGAGACCGCGTGCATGTCGCCAGCCTTAATCTTGACGGTACGGTTCACACTCTTCCTAACCAGAAGGGCGAACTTAATGTCGCTATCGGTATCATGAATTATAATGTAAACATGTCCGATCTTACAATAATAGAGGAAGCATCCGAGATGCGCAAGCTCAAGCAGAAGAGCTCCGGTATCGGAAAGCTTAAGATGAGCAAGACAGCTTCCATATCGCCTGAGATCAATCTTATCGGAATGACATCGGACGAAGCCATAATGACGCTTGACAAGTACCTTGATGATGCTTTTCTCTCACACATATCACCTGTGAGAATCGTGCACGGCAAGGGTTCAGGCATATTGCGGAATGCCGTCCATAACTACCTTAAGCGCCAGAAGCATGTCAAATCGTTCAGGCTGGGCTCATTCGGCGAAGGCGATTACGGTGTCACAATTGTAGAATTCAAAGATTAGGGAGATTATTATGCCAGAAAAACAGAGAATACTCATCGTTGATGATGATGAAAATATAGCTGAACTCATTTCACTCTACCTCATTAAGGAGTGCTATGATACAAGAATCGTAAATGACGGAGAAAGTGCACTTACCGCATTCAGTGAATTCGCACCAAACCTGATTCTTCTCGACCTTATGCTCCCGGGCATTGACGGGTATCAGGTATGCCGCGAAATTCGCAAAACTAACGACACTCCGATAATCATGCTTTCCGCCAAAGGTGAAATTTTTGATAAAGTACTGGGGCTTGAACTCGGTGCCGACGATTATATGATAAAACCTTTTGATTCCAAGGAGCTTGTTGCGCGCGTCAAAGCCGTCTTGCGCAGATACTCTGTCCCTGCTGCAATACCTTCCGCGAATCCGGAACCGGCCGCAGGTTCGGAGCGTACCGGCGAATATGTTGAATACCCGGATCTTCTCATTAATATGAGTAATTATTCGGTTATGTATATGGGGCATGAAATAGATATGCCGCCCAAGGAAATTGAACTTCTTTATTTTCTGGCATCATCGCCTAACCAGGTTTTTACCAGAGAACAGCTTCTCGACCATATCTGGGGATATGACTACATCGGCGATACCCGTACCGTTGATGTGCATATAAAGAGAATCCGTGAGAAAATTCACGACCATGAATCATGGAGCATCGGAACCGTATGGGGAATAGGTTATAAATTCGAAACGTCCAAGAAGAGGAAATAATGAAAAACAGGCTGATTTACAAATTCATATTAAGTTTTGCCGCTGCTACGCTTGTGGCTTTCCTTGTTATGTCATATGTTATACCTAAAATTACATTGAACAAAGCCTTACAGAGCGAATCCGACAAATTATATGTCAAAGCAACATCCATTGCGTCAGATTACGGTACCGAATATTTTTCAAACCGCTCCGAATCTGCCAGAATCGGAACCATATTCGATGCTCTCGGCAAGTATATCGGATGTGATATAATGCTGCTGTCTTCCAACGGAGAAGTTCTCATCGACACAGGACATACCTACGCTGCTGCCATCGCGGATTTTGATCCGGCTGATGCCGGAAACGGTCACTATGTCCGCGGTACATTCCATGATATTTATAAAGAAGACCAGATATCCGTATTCTATCCGGTCGAATACCGCTTTACGGTTCAGGGATATGTCGTTATAAATAAACCCGTTTCTGAAATCCGCCGCAGCATCACACCTTATTCCAACTATAATTATTTTACCTTCCTTATAACGGTGATTTCCTTATCCATTATTATTTTTCTCTACGCAATGGAGATAATAAGACCCCTCAACAAACTGACCAAAGCCGTTTCCGCATATGCCAAAGGTGATTTTAGCATCAAAACAAAGCTGGGACGCAGTGACGAACTCGGACGCTTGTCGGATTCACTTGACTATATGGCTATGGAGCTTGATAATCTTAATGATTATCAGAAAAAATTCATAGCCAATATATCGCATGATTTCCGTTCTCCTCTCACCTCGATTAAGGGGTATCTGGAGGCCATGCTGGACGGCACCATTCCTCCTGAAATGCAGGGCAGATATCTCAATATTGTAATATCTGAAACAGAGCGTCTTACAAAGCTTACAAATAACCTGCTCACCATGAACAGTCTTAATAACGGTTCCGTTCTCGATATAAGTGATTTTGATATAACCGCCATCATACGCCAGACAATAGGTACTTGCGAAGGCATCTGTGAGAAGAAAAACATTAAATTCAAACTCGTATTCTCAGACAAGACACTTGTGGTTACCGCTGACCAGAGCAAAATCCAGCAGGTCATCTACAATCTTGTGGATAATGCCATCAAATTCAGCAATGCAGATTCGTCCATCATTATTTCCGCTTACGAAAAAGGTGACAAAATAATGGTTTCCGTAAAAGATTTCGGTATCGGAATTCCTAAGGACAGCATTTCCAAGATATGGGACCGCTTCTACAAGACTGATCTGTCCAGGGGAAAAGATAAAAAAGGCACGGGGCTTGGTCTTGCTATCGTAAAAGATATCATCAAGGCCCATGATGAATATATAGACGTAATAAGCACGGAAGGTGTCGGAACAGAGTTCATCTTCGGCCTCCCGCGCTCTAAAAAGCAAAGTGATAATTATTAAATTATTAATCCCAGTTAAATGTTCTCGGGCATCCATGCATCTTCAGACCCATAAAATCATTCTGACGTAATGCCTCGTAGAGAACAATCGCAACCGAGTTGGACAGATTCAGCGACCTGATGTCGCCCCACATAGGAATCCTGACACAGGTATCCTGATGTTCTTTAAGAATACTCTCCGGTATTCCCGCACTTTCTTTGCCAAACATTATATAACAGTTATCCTCATATTGCACATCCGAATAACATCTGGCTGCTTTAGTGGTCGCCATGTAAATATGTGCATCGGGATTACGCTGCATAAAATCATCGAAATCCCTATAAACCGTAACATCCAGTTTGTCCCAATAATCAAGTCCGGCTCTTTTTACCATCTTATCGTTAATACGAAATCCCATCGGCTCAATAAGATGAAGTCTTGTATTGGTCGCCACACATGTACGTCCTATATTGCCAGTATTGGCAGGCATTTCCGGCTCCAGTAACACAATGTTCAACATAATCAGTCCTCTTTCAACGCGATATCAACTTCAATAAGCTTATCACTGTCGAAATACATAGGCATACATATATTCTCAGTATATATCTGCTCCATCTTGAATTTACCCTGTATTATCGCAGGCGGCGTAATATCGATTGTCACACCTTTGGTAGAAAGAACTGTCGCTGCATTGCCAAGTATCATATTACTAAGCTCACTTAATGCGCTGAGCGAAAGCTCGTCCAGCTTATCTATAGACATCATACACATCTTGGATGCCAGTTCGCATGCCACTTCCTTATCAACCGCAATAAGCACCTGTCCTTTGACCTGTCCGGTAATTCCTATACATATTACAAGAACGTTATCCTCGAATGTATTTGCTTTAACATAAGGCTTGCCCGGTGTAAGCGTAAGTCCGCATGCTGTCTGAAGCACGCTTGCCGCTGACACGAGGAATGCATTAACATATTCTGAATTCATCTGTTAGAACCTCCAATAGCATTTAAATGCTTTTATCTAAGTGTATTAATAAATTCTTCCAGTCTCTCCATAGCTGTCTTAAGATTGCTGAGTGAACTTGCATAAGACATTCTTAAGAATCCCTCACCGCACTCTCCGAATGCCGTTCCCGGCACTATCGCAACCTTGTATTCTTTAAGGAATCTCATCGCAAATTCCTCCGATGTCATTCCGAATTCCGCAATATTAGGGAAAATATAAAATGCACCAAACGGTTCAAAGCATTTAAGTCCCATGCCGCGCAGTCTGGTAAGCATAAATCTTCTTCTCTGGTCGTATTCATCACGCATATGCTCTATATTCTCATCACAATGTCTCAGAGCTTCAACCGCAGCATACTGGCTGTTAGTCGGTGCACACATGATTGCGAACTGGTGTATTTTGAGCATCTGTTTGATAATCGGAGCCGGTCCGCAGGCATATCCGAGTCTCCATCCGGTCATTGCGTGGGACTTGGAAAATCCGTTTATCACTATCGTTCTGTCCGTCATTCCCGGAATAGATGCGATTGAACAATGATGTTCACCGCCATATGTGAGTTCCGAATATATCTCATCTGATACAACAAAAATATCTTTATCTATACATATCTGTGCTATCTTCTCAAGTTCTTCCTTCGGCATGATTGCACCGGTAGGGTTATTAGGAAACGGAAATACGAGTATCTTCGTCTTCGGCGTAATCGCGGAAAGAAGTTCTTCAGGTGTGAGCCTGAACTCATTCTCCTCCTTAAGATTAACCAGTACAGGTGTTGCATCTGCAAGGACTGCACATGGCAGGTATGACACATAGCTCGGCTGCGGAATGATAACCTCGTCTCCTGGATTAAGCATCGCCCTGAATGCGAGGTCAATGGCTTCACTTCCACCAACTGTTATAAGTGTCTCACCGTCAGGATTATAATTCAGGCCATATCTTCTGTTCAGGAAATTACAGATTTCCGTTCTTAATTCGGAAAGTCCGGCATTACTTGTGTAATATGTCCTTCCTTTTTCGAGTGAATATATTCCTTCTTCCCTGATGCTCCACGGCGTATCAAAATCAGGTTCGCCCACGCCCAGGGAAATAGCGTCTTTCATTTCACTTACTATATCAAAAAATTTACGGATTCCGGATGGCTGAATCCCGACTACTTTGTCTGATAATGGATTTCTCATGGCGTTACCAACATCCTTTCGTCATTCTGAGTAACATTAAGTATTGTTCCGTGATCCTTGTATTTCTTAAGCACAAAATGTGTCGATGTGCTGATTACGGAATCAAGCGTGGCAAGCTTATTGGCCACAAAAAATGCCACTTCCTTCAATGTCTTTCCTTCTATCATAACAGTAAGGTCAAATCCGCCTGACATAAGATATACCGCATGCACTTCCGAATAGTTGTAGATGCGCTCTGCTATCATATCAAATCCGTTGCCTCTCTGCGGCGTCACCTTAACCTCAATGAGGGCTGATACTTTCTCTTCGCCTGTCTTATCCCAGTTGATAAGTGTATGATATCCGCATATGATATGTTCTTTCTCCATCTCTGCTATTTCATTGGCAACCGCTGCCTCTGACTCGCCAAGCATTGCTGCGAGGTCGGCAACATCTATTTTACTGTTTTTCTCAAGAATCGCTAAAATCGTCTCTCTCATAACATGTCTCCTTTATTTTCTCTCTAAATAACTTATCTCTTCATCATTGCAAAGAATTTTATCATTATTATCTGTTGTGTAACCTATGATACATGCAGGCATTCCTTCACGTCTCATAGCTTCAACCAATCCTGCTCCGTCCGGCGTTACGGCTATAAAGCAGCCCGAAGACTTCATTCTGTACGGGTTCAGGCCCAGATATGTGCTTATCTCAACTATCTCCTGTCGAAACGGTATCGCTTTCAAATCCACTCTGAATCCGCGGTGAGTTCCCAGTGCCATATCCCATAATGCTCCGAATATTCCTCCGTCGGATGCATCATGCATAACCTTAACACCGAACTTTCCCGCGACTGCGGCCTCATCTTCAATAGGAATCCATGCCTCGCATTCTTTAACCGGTTCAAGGTATCTCGCTGAAAATCTCGTAAGAAGCTTACCATACATCTGTTCATCACCAAGTATATATGCCGTCTCTTCTATTCCAACCGTTCCGATTGCCACAATGGCATCACCGGGCGCAGTCTTCGGCGGATATGCATATTCGTCAGCCTCACCAATTGCGGTTACCGTCACCATGTTATGTGAAAGTCCTTCACACACCTCGGTATGTCCGCCCGTAAGTACGGTATGACAATTCCCGCACGCCCTGAGGATATTTCTGGTAATCGCCTTAAGTTCCTGTTCCTCAGCATCTTCCCGCAATAAAAAAGCCGCCTGAATGCCCACAAGTCTCCCACCCGCGGACCAGATATTGTTAGCTGCCTTATATACAGCCATCCGCAGTGAGATATCATTACCCATCGTTCCGGTCTGCGTACTCGCGATAACCCTTCCGTCTGATTTTCCAAGGTCAGCGCAGTCTCTGGCCGCAACCGGGCCTCTGCCGATTAGGTTCGTGACACTTCTGTATAAAATATTACCGGGTACCTTTCCTGTCTGCATAAAATCCTCTTAATGCCTTAACTGTAATGTTCTTATTATAGCACATATGCGCTATAATTCCAAACACTATATTTGTAAAGAATTATGTTGCCATATCCGGCTTTAAAGGGTATATTTTAGGTATATGCTGTCATGACAAGCGGAATTACCATTGCGACAATCAGTAACACTGCTATAATGATAGTCACTATTTTAAGACCTTTTTTATTTAACATAATAATCATCCTTTCTAATCATATATATTTATATCGGAGGTAATTATATGAACGCAATACCGGCTGTTTTATCGGTCTCACATTCCATCGGCTTATGTATACTCATCGGAGTTATCATTCTCTGCCTTGAGATTCTATATCACCGCAAGAAGGACGAACGTGAAAGCAAGAACGCACGCAAGCGGTTCTGGGAAAAAGAAGCCGAAGCCAATTCTGTCCGTAAGAAAGACATCACATTCCTTAATTACATAGATATTCCGCTCGAAAGCCTTCCGTTCATACATACGGATGATGACGAGCTTAATGAATACCAGAATATCGTCAAAGACCTTGCCGGTAAGCGTATTCTTAATCTCGGCGGCATCAGCAATACCGATCTCAAATTAGAGTACGGACCGGCCAACCTTCCGGAACTCATGCAGTATGATGACAATTATAACACACTTACCGCAACTCTTGCAAAGTGGGGTTCCCGCCTCGCTTCAATAGGCATGAGCGACCGCGCGATAATGGTTCTTGAATACTGCATTGATATAGGTTCTGATGTAAGTCTCGCGTATTACACACTTGCTGATGAATACCGTAGGAAAGGACGCACCGCGGATATAGACAAGCTTATTGAAAAAGCCGAAAAGCTTGATTCCATAATGAAAAAAGCAATTCTGGAAAAGCTTAACACTATCCGTTCCTATATTGATTAATTGTCTGTACGGCTCCGGACGATACCGTACTCTGACATTATCCTGTCAATCATCCTTGATGCGTCGCTCTTGGTAACCGTATCCATATCGCAAGGTATTGATACATTATACCGCCTGATAAGTGCCGCAAGGTATGATTTCTGTCTTGGCGTAGCCGGTTCCCTCTTAGGGAGCCTGTACACAAGCTGTACCGGTGCTATTTCCTTACAGGACATTTCACAAAGCTTTCCGTAAATAACGGATGCACTTCCGGCATCATCATATGCCCGGTGGTGTCTTACATCAATTCCAAAATATCCGCATAATGCCTCCAGACTCCTGCTCGGAATATCCGGCAGTACGGTCTTAGCAAACTTATATGTGTCAATTCCCATTCTCTCGTATGTAATCGAATGATCGGCGGCGGCTTTCTTGATAAAACTGTAATCAAATATAATGTTATGTCCCAGAAGCGGAAGTCCTTCGGTTATACCAACAATGCGCTCTATCAGGCTGTCTATCGCTGGTGCATCTTTTACCATATCATCATCGATTCCGGTAATGTCCGTAATTCTGTCCGGAATATGGTATCCCGGATTAACAAGGGTCGATAACATATCCGTGACCGTCCCATTTTCAATTCTTATAGCGCCTACTTCTATTATACTGTCCTTGGCGGGATTAAGTCCTGTGGTCTCAATATCAAGTGCCACGTATGAATTCAACATGCACAATCTCCTTAATGTGTCATAATTACAGTATAACGATTATTTTAACTATTGCAAGAATGTATTTCATACTGTAGACTTAAAATATGAGCAGAAAATTCTATCTAACCAATTTGATAAATGATAATGATTCCGATGCTGTGGTTTATTGCATCGGTTTAGTTTCGGTTTTTCTCGTTGCTGTGGTGTATTTTATTATGTCATCATTGCGCATCATTCCGGACATCGGCTGTGCTTTCAGACATATTACGGGATTATACTGTCCGGGATGCGGAGGTACCCGTTCATTTGTTTACCTTATCCACGGTCATATCATAAAAAGCCTTGCTTATCACCCATTTGTACCGTATGTATTTACAATTGCCATTATTTTTTACGTTTCACAGACCGTGCGTTTCATCTCGAAAGGCCGTACATGGGCGATGCATCTTGGCATGCCCCTTATTATACCGGGTGCTGCTATCATCCTGCTTAACTGGATTGTCAGAAATATTTTTCTCGTTGTGGGGATGAGTCTTTTTTAAAAAAAGCTTGCAATCTGTCGGTTCATATGATAATATAGTTTCTGTTGAAAACATATATCGTATATGCGGGTGTAGTTCAATGGTAGAACACCAGCCTTCCAAGCTGGATACGTGGGTTCGATTCCCATCACCCGCTT
>ENA-ORCP01000326-ORCP01000326.1-human-gut-metagenome-genome-assembly--contig:-NODE-326-length-42513-cov-21.235131_pt1 | contig 42513 bp, 38 predicted proteins | sample MGYA00242990_ERZ507991 | MGnify/ENA primary metagenome ERZ507991 (study PRJEB26167, sample SAMN06115496) | human gut metagenome | host: Homo sapiens | place: China:Henan | collected 2015-05-07... | reverse complement strand
ATGCTGCCCAACTCCTCTACCGGGATCAAGGGAAAGTATTCCGTATTGCTGGCGATCCAGTCTGCCATGATCAGAAGTCCGGTCAGAAGCACTTCCTCCTGCGGGTTCAGGTCGTACAGTTCCGCCGTATCATCAAAGCCGCAGTCCTGCAAAACAGTCATGAGCAGTTCTGTCCAGAAGCCCTGCCAGACCTTTTCCTGTCCCTTGGGGTAGTAGTTGCTCTCCCAGCACTCCAACTGATCATCGACCGCCGCGCAGCTCTGTGGCTTTCCGTGGTGCGCCCCCACAATGGAGGCTAGCCCGCCGGGACAATCATCCCACAGCAGAATTGCCTCGCCCGCCCGGGCATGCGGCGCTTCCCTGCGGTTCTGTTCAGGACAGTCCAGCGGCGTCAATGTTTCCAGCCGCTGCCGCACCTCCGGCAGAGTGGGCAGGATATTTGCCTGAAAGGCCACCGTAGCCTTGCCTATATCATGGATCCCGCCCAGAAACCGGGCATGGGCGAGCAGCACTTCCTCGCACTCAAAGCCCATGGCCCGTTTTACGCTTTCCGGGAGCCACTGCCGGACCAGCCGTTCCATGATGCCCGCCGTATCCCACAGGTGCATCCAGAGCGGCAGCCACAGGCTGGCATTCTCCGGATCTGTTTTTCCGGCCAAAAACCTTGTTTTATTCAACGTCCAGCGCATTTTTGCTCCTTTTCCGGTGTGTGCCTTCCATGTGCCGAGCATAACAGATAATATGCACTATAATCAGTACTTTCAGCATTTTACCTCCGCAAACAAAAAAGACGCACTAGGTCGTTCCTCATCAAAACGGACGCGCCCTCACAAGGTAAAGAAGCCTGCTATTTATGGCCCTGTTCCGCCTTCTGTTCCAAAGATACGCTTCTGCCCTTCTGCTGTCAACGGCTCCGTGCAAATTCATCAAAGCTACAAAAAAATGATCTCTTTTTTATATAAAAACCGCCCCGGCTTCCTGTTACGGAAACCGGGGCGGTTCGTTTGCTTTATTTGTGCTTTTTCAAGCGCTCACGCAATCACTTGCGGGGGTTCTTGATAGCAGCCTGGGCGGGTGCCAAAATTGCAGAGCGTTCCTCGCTTCATTTGTTCTATGCGAGTACCCTCAATCTCATAGCCTTTTTTCAAATCCGCCATGGATCAGAGGACCTACAAAGAATGTGACGAAGGCATTGGGATCCTGCTCGTGAATAATTTCCTGCAGCTCCCCGATTTCATACTTATTCACGGCACAGAAAAGGATCTTCTTAGGGTGGTTGGTGTACGCACCGTATCCGTTCCAGAAGGTGACGCCGCGTCCCATCTTCTGCAGGATTTCAGTCTGCACAGTGGAAACATCCGTAAATATCAGGGCCGCCACATTGATGTTCTGGTCGTGAAACCTATCTGCCACCGTATACAGGATTGCCACAAAGATGATGGAGTACATCGTAGTTTCCAAATCAAAAAGGAATAGGCAGACCGAAAAGAGAACCGCATTGACATAAATGGAAAGCCGTCCGCTTTTAAAATCCGGGTATTTCTTTACCAGGCACATGCATGCAATGTCCATGCCGCCGCAGCACCCACTGCCCCGCAGCGCATAGCCGACACCTACACCACAGAGAATAGCGCCGAAGATACAGTTCAGCAGCACATCCTCCACAAGGGGTGCTTTGAGCGGCGGAAGTACTGAGAGAAGCAACGTCTGCACTGCTACCGAGAGCATGGTTTTGATGCAGAACCTGCGGCTCATGACCCGGTATCCTATCAGGAACAGCGGTACATTGATGAGGAAATTGATCATACCAACAAGGTTTGCATCACTGCGGATCGCAATGAACCTGCGCAGAAAAATCTCTATAATCTGAGCCAGGCCAATCACACCGCCAAAGTTGATACCATTGGGGGTGACAAACAGGTAGATACCCAGAGTCAGCAGTGTGGAGCCAAATATCAGATCAAAATACTGCTTATATGCTTTATTCATAGCACTCTTCCCGAATCTTCTGTGCATACCAGCCAAAAGAATCTTTTTTGTAGCGGGCGAGGTCTCCGGTGCCGTCGTTATGTTTATTTACATAGACCAGTCCGTACCGCTTATCCATTTCACCGCCGCCCGCGCTGACCAGATCGATGATGCCCCAGACCAGATATCCCATGCAGGGAATGCCGTCCTCCAGAATGGCTTTTTTCATCTGGGTGATATGAGCATCGAGATACTCCACCCGGTAGGGGTCATGGACGGAACCGTCCACTTCCAGAGTGTCCTCCACGCCCAAACCGTTTTCCACAATGAACAGCGGCTTGTGATAGCGATCATACAGATCATTCATGGTCACGCGCAGGCCGACCGGGTCGATCTGACGTCCCCATTTCGTGATCTGCAAATACGGGTTGCGCAGGGTAGTAATGGCGTTGCCATCCGCCACATTTTTCAGATGCTCCGGATCCGTGGAGATCAGCCTGGAGGAATAGTAACTGAATCCCAGAAAATCGCAGGTGTTCTGAGCCAGAAGTTCGTCATCACCCGGCTGTTCGTCCAGCGTGATGCCCAATTTTGCAAAGTAATTCCGGGCGAATCCGGAGTAACAGCCGTTCAATTGGACATCCGGAAAAATGTAATTTTTGTTGTTACTGATACGTGCTTCCATCACATCATTGGGGTTGCAGGAATAGGGATAAAAGCTTCCGGCCGCCATCATGCATCCAATTCGGAAATTCGGGTTGATTTTTTTACCGATCCGCACCGCGCAGGCACTTGCCACCAGCTGGTTATGCGCGGCATTGTACACGATCTGGTTGAACTCCGGGTCGTCCTTGTCCACCAGCAGGCCACCGCCCAGATAAGGGATGTGGGTGATCATGTTGATCTCATTGAAGGTCATCCAGTATTTTACCAGATTCCGGTAGCGGTCAAACACGGTGGCAGCGTATTTTTCATACAGTGCGATCAGCCTGCGGTCTGCCCAGGCACCGTATTTCCGGATCAGGGCTTCCGGCACATCAAAGTGGCACAGGGTGACCACCGGCTCTATCCCGTACCTACGACACTCCGTAAACAGCTCCTCGTAAAAACGCAGGCCATCTTCGTTCGGGGCGTTCTCTTCCCCGGTCGGATAGATCCGCGTCCATGAAATGGACAGACGCAGCGCCTTGATCCCGATTTCTGCAAGAAGGCGGATATCCTCTTTGTATCGATGATAAAAATCAATTGCTTCCCGGCTAGGATAATAATCGTACCGCGTTTCCAGAATGTTTCCCGGATGCAGCATGGCATTCCATCTGCCGTGGGCCGCATCCGGCAGAAAGTCAGCAGACGCAGGCAGCCTGCCGTCTTCCTGCCAGGCACCCTCGCACTGGTTAGCAGCAAGTGCTCCACCCCACAAAAAATCGGACGTCAGTTTCATAATACCTCCAACGCCCCGGGACGCATGCGCTCCCCGGGGCGAACAAAATTTTGAGATCAGTGTTTCTTCAAGATTTCCTCGTCAAAGCCAAAGAGAATCGTAAGTACACAGGATGCCACGATCGTCACGATGATTGCAATAACCATAGCCACGATGGTATCCTCAAAGATCGGCAGGGCAAACAGGGAGGAAGAACCATACTCGTAGTTATGGGCACCCAGCAGAGCGGCCACGACACCACCGATGGCGCCGCCGAGGGAAACCGCCCACATAGGTTTCTTCAGCGGCAGGTTAAAACCGTAAATGGCCGGCTCGGTCACACTAGCAAAGATGCAGCCCACTGCAACGGACAGTGCTTCGGATTTGATTTCCTTGTCCTTTGCCTTGATGGCGATGCCCAGAGAAGCGCCGCCTTCTGCCATGTTGGACAGCAGCATACCGGGGCGGAACAGGGGATCAAAACCATTTTCCGACAGCAGCTGGATCATGGGAGCTCCCAAAGTCATGTGCATACCGGTCATGACCATGTAGGGGAACAGAGCCGTAAACAGCGCAACCGTGATGGGGCCTGCAATGTTATACAACCACAGGATCGCGGCGGTGACATAGGTGCCTGCCAGCTGACCCAGAGGCGCCAGTGCAAGGATCGAGACGGCATAGGTGGCGGCCATTGTCAACGTACCGACAAAGATAGGCTTGAACACACCGGGGATCACTTTGTTCAGGAATTTTTCCACATAATACGCAACGATTGCCAGCAGCAGCGCAGGAAGCAGAGAACTGCCGTATCCTTTCAGGGCAACATTGATACCAAACATGGTGACTGGATCGCCAGCACTTACAATAGCCGTCCATTCAGGAGCGACCAGTGCACCGGCCACGACCATGGAATATGTGGGGGTCGCGCCCAGTTTCTTGGCCGCTCCATAAGCGACCAGAATGGGCATGAAGTAAAACACCGCATTGCCCACGATGCTCAGCAGCGTATAGGTAGAGCTGTCCGCAAAGGGAGCATAAACCTTGGAGATCAGCAGCAGGAACACCTTGATCATACCGCCGCCGATCAGTGCCGGAACCATAGGCTGTACGGCAGCGGAAATGTAACCAATCACTGCCTGCCCAACCGAAATCTTTTCGCCTTTCAGGTCACCGTCCAGTTTTTCGTCCACAGCACCGCCATCGCTGTAGCCCAGCTTCAGCACCTCTTCATAAACCTCCAGCAGATCCTTGCCGATGATGACCTGCAGCTGGCCGCCCTGATAGGTGACGCCCAGCACACCATCCAGATCATTGATGGCTTTCTGGTCTACCTTCTTGACGTCCTTGACCGTCATGCGCAGACGGGTCATGCAGTGAAATACGGAAGTAACATTTTCCTTTGCTCCAGCCAACGTCATGATATTCTGCGCCAGCTGTTTGAAATCTTTTGCCATTGTAACATCCTCCAAAAAATCTTCCTGGATGGTAACGGACAGAATGTTCCGGTTCAGTTCCGCGCCAGAAACTCCATCCAGACGGTTCAGTTCTTCTAGATCTGCCATACCGCTGTCTTTCACAGTGATATACAGGTGCTCTCCGTCAAAACGTTTTCGTGCAACATTGCCTTCACCACCGATGTGATGTATGATAGTTTGAAAGAATGCATCCTGTTTCATGGCTGATCCTCCTGATTTTTTATCTGAAAAGCGCTGCGGGCCCTGCACCGCTGTTCATTCAATATGTAATAAAAGATCCGGGCACAAAGCGCCTTCAAACTGCCTGAAAACGCAGGCGTTTTCAGGTCGGATGCGCTCTGTCCCCGGATCACGTCCCGCAAATGGCGAGTGCCGCTCCAAGCAACGGAAGCTGTTTATGTATTTTTCTGGCAGACGCGGTTGATATGCAACATCAAATAGAGAAGTTCCTCATCGTTACAGCACCAATTCTCCTGCTTTTGCAAGAAAGCCGCAATCTTTTTAGCACAGATATATGTTTTAGGGTAATCATTGGCCAGCATCTTTACCATGCTGCCACTCCCCGTTTCGCTCTGAGTACCGCTCATCAGCCGTTGGATGAGATAGCGGATATGCATCGTGAACCGGTAGTAACTGTAGCTGTCCTTATCCAGTTTCAGGTTCATTTCCCGCTCCACAATGGACTCCACGCCTTCCTGAATCTCCAACGCCTTTACGAGGGAATGGATCTCGCTGTTTTCGATTTCAGCATTGATCAAATGCATTGCAATGCTGACCGCTTCGGAATCCGGAAGTGAGACCCCCGTGTATTCCTTCAGGATATCCAATGCTTTTACGCCCAGATCAAACTCATTGGGATACAGATGACGGATATCATAGGCAATGGGGATCGTCAGGTTCAATCCGCTGCGAAAGCGCTCCACCGCAAAGTTCAGGTGGTCGGCCAGCGTCAGCGGCAGGTTGGAGTTAAGGGTCGTATTCAGTACGACCTGCGCATCTTCTGTAATGTCGGCACTCGCCAGAAGAATCTCCTGTGGAAGAGTACTGATCATCTCAAAATAACGCGGGTCGATATCGTAAAACGTGCGGTCTATCCGCGACATATCCGTCAGTTCGTATGGAACCGCCGGAAACCCGATGCCCTTACCAATCACGATCAGTTCCTTCCCGCGGGAGTCCTGAGCAACAGCGGCACTGTTATTGATTTTCCGAACAATTCGCATAGCACCCATCCCTCTCCGTTTCGGATAAAGGAAAAACCTCGGACTGCAGTCACAATTATACCTGCAGGTATAGACGCTCTACCGAGCACTATCCTTTGTTCACAAGTACAACTGACGCTTCCGAGGAATCACGTGTTGTAATAAGATGTTAACATAAAATTCATAGAGATTCCATTCGCCTTTTTTACAATTTTATCGGTCATTTTTTGTGCATAAATACTTCTTCTTTTAACTTTAAACCATTCATAAGTCCACCACCTTATTCGACCGATGTACGCTTTCTTTTCTATTATTGAAACCTCTTTCCGCTTACAAAACAAGATGCAAAAAGCTCTTGGCCTCCATTACAGAAGCCAAGAGCTTTTATCTTCTTTGTCCTATCAGATTTTATTTCCGGGGAGACTTAATCGCAGCCTGGGCGGGTGCCAAAATCACAGAGCGTTCGGAGTAGCGATGATACGTTATTTATAATTTTTTCAGTTTGCCTTACTTCATCTCCACAATGATCTTCTCCAAATTTTCTTCCTGCAAATAGAATTCCGGCAGTTTTGCCTTGTCATACCGCATATAGGGAACATCCTTCGTTCGCTGTTCCAGCAAGTTGGTAAAGAACCGCTCCCAGCTGAAGAATTCGCTGCTCTCGATGAAATCTGCCGGATGTTCCAGAATTTCAAGAATGTCCGGCTGTCCGAGCAAATCTGCTTTCAGGAGCAGCCATTCCAGCGATTCCGGCAGGTACAAGCTGAACTTTGCGTTGTCCTCCTGCATCAGGCGATAAATGTCGTTCATCTGCGGGCCAAACGCCGCACCATCCGCAATTACCAGAACCTTCTCGGATTTCATTGGGAAGATCTTTTGTTTGATATTATCTTTTCCTGCCGCAGAGATACAGACAATGCCGTATTTCTCGCCGACTTTTGTAAACAGCTGATACCCGGAATTTGCATCCTCTGTCAGCAGCTTTTCAACACCTTCCAGCTGCACATTGCTGGCTGTCAGCGAATCATAGACCGGGTACGCCTTGTTATAGGTTCGCTTGAAGCGGCTGGTGGTCTTTTTCAGTTCCAGAATAGCGTTTACGCTGTACGGCAGGGTGCTCAAATCTTCTCTTGTGACCAGCACGTAGTAGTTGTCCGAATGCTGAATCGCACGGGCAAAGTCAAGGCTTGAAACAAAGGTACTGCCTTCATCCACAAACACGATGCTGTCATGGGTCGCATTCAGCTGCAGCTCCCAGTTGACACCCGACAGTACCCGGCACGGCTTATCACAGCTTACTGTTACGCCGCTCTGTCGGCCATAGGTCTCGTATGCTTGCAGCATCTCTACCATCGTTGTTTTTCCGGTGGCACTGTCCCCTCGCAGAATCGTAATATTCCGTTCCAGTTCGATTGTGAAAACGACCCGCCCGCTTCGGACTTCGATTTTATGTTTTCCCTTCATCCTATCGCCTCACACAAACTGAAATGCAATCGGCATCAGTTCTTCCATGCTGTGCACCACATCACCGGTGTTCAGGATTTTCACATCCACCGGGAATTTTTTCTTGCCGAAATCCATGAGATGCCGCAGGTTGATGGTCAAGTCCTTCTTTTTCGCCAGCTTCAGAATAAAGGGTGCGCAGTTGTCACCGCAAGTCGAGGCATTGAATACCTTTTCCGGGTCGTTTGCCATCAGCAACAGCGTTTTCGTGCCGCCAGACAGTTTTTCCGGCGAGATGACCCCCAGAACCGGGCTTTCCACCGCATGAGGGCCTTTGACATCGGACTTATCAATTTTCTTGATGATCTCTTTGGCAAAGTCAGAAGTCAGCCACTTGTCCTCGTAGGTATAGTTAAAATAGACCGAAGTGTTGTAAACAGCTTCCGGCATATCTCCAAAGTAGATGTTCAGCATGGTATCACCTCGCAGATGTAAGTCATTTGCTATTATTGTACCTTCTTTCTGCTCACAAAACAAGACGTAAAAGGCTCTTGACCTCCTATTACAGAAGCCAAGAGCCTTTTATTACACTATGCAAATTTCAGTCGATTCCTATTTTTTCAATGTGCAATCACAATATTTCGTATCAGCAGAAAATAATTTTCACCACCAAAAGAAAGTTTTTCTCCCTCAAAACGCATGAAAGGCTCACAGTGTTTTAGATTCCTTCGATTTGATGTTGGAGCTTATTAAGCTCCCGTTGAAGCTTCTGGTACTCTCTGGGGGAAACAGCAGACTTCATATGGTCTGCTAACGATTGCATAGTAATGTATAAATTGTATGCCTCTGCCGAATTTTTCAGAGTTCGTTGTTCTGTTTTGACTCTTTCGTTAATAGAAATCTGTCCGATAACTAGTTTGATATACTTAAACAGTTCGGAATCTTCGGAGTAGTCAGCCGGAGCATAAAAATTGATTCGACCATCATTGAACAGTTGATATACTTTCTCACGCTTGTTCTTTTCAGGGTCGAAAACACCAATTGAATAACCGCCCTTGCTCTTCACAAGGCGCATACAAGGGATATCTGTAGCACTGTCTCCAATATAGACGATATTCTCATATGGAGTAACAAGGGCAGACTCAGGCACACTATCGTTTACTCTCTCATCGTACTCTTCAAAGATTCCTTTGGCAATCCGGAATATGAATTGAGTCTTATTGGTATAGTTTACGGCCTGTGCTGGCCATTCGGCAACACCATCCGCAGAATACAGGTACGACGATGCATAGACGCGGCTGAAATACCGGGCGATATTACTTCCTTCAATAATCTCCTTCAGCCCGGACGATATGATGTAATGATGAACTTCAATACCATTTTCCTCACCGTACTGATTCACCCGTTCAAACCACGTATCCACTCCATTGTATAAGGGAACGTCCTTTCCTACCTGGTTGAAGTAGCTACGACTGAGGGGTTTTCTAAGAGCTTTAGACTTGACAACAAGCTGATACATCCAAGCGAGATTGTTGTCCATAAGGTTGTCTTTTGCAAGTTGATTGGACTCTGGCCAAAAATCCTCAGGTCTCATTCCAAGTGAGGGAATCAATGTGAACGACTGCATATCATCGGGAGAAAGAGTTTTATCGAAGTCATAGCATATTGCCATGCGCGGCTTTTGAGTCACAACTTCTTGTCTTGCATTTTCGGACATTTAGAGTCCCTCCTTTATTTACGTTGGTTTATTACTTTTTATTTTAGCGTAAAAATCGACAAAAAACAAGGGGCGCGTATGTAAAAGAGTCTCGCACAAAATAGCAGCACATCAAAAAGTCCCTTGACTTCCATTACAGAAGTCAAGGGACTCATTTCACTTTTAGACTATCTATGCCATAGAAAAAACCTTATTTCCTTGGACTTTTAATCGCAGCCTGGGCGGGTGCCAAAATTACAGGGCGTTCAAATCAGCTTGAATTTTCATTTCGAATGTGCTAGATTCTCTTATATTTCTCCATTGTTCTTGCCAAAGGCCCCGTATTTGATGTAGAATACCTATAGAATTGCAGTTAAATTTACTTTCTACCATAACTGAGGTTTCTACATGGTTAAGCAAGTCAAAATTGAGCGTTTCAAGTCAATCAGTAGCGCCACCCTTGATTTAAGCAAAATAAATGTTCTTGTCGGTACTAACAATGCTGGGAAAAGTAGTGTCCTTCAAGCTCTTCAATTTGCAACATCTGTTGCTCAAACCGCTAAGACCTATTCGCAAAATGTAAAGTTTGATAAAAATGGAGTATGGGCAACTTCTGTCTATCCGGATCAATTAGTATACTCTCCTGTAAAAGATCCTTATACACTCGCCCAAGGCGGTGTTCTTAAAGAAGACTCAGATTTAGGCATTGCAGTTTCTTTTTTAGAAGATTCCGGTGATATTGCTACTGCAACTTTTCGAAAAGGCAGAAATAAAAATATTGCTGCTCGCTTTGAGGGTGCAAATGTAGGTCAAAAGCTTGCATCCCTCGAGGCTCCTTTTTGTATGTATGTCCCTGGTCTTGCAGGAATTCCTTTTGAGGAAGAAATTCGAACCGTCGGTGTTGTCCGCCGAATCGCGGCTAAAGGTGACTCCAATACGGTGTTTCGCAATGTTATCAATCTTCTGAGTCAAGACCATGAAGGCTGGTGTAGATTTTTAACCGATATAAAAGTTATTTTTCCAGAAATCGAATTTGAAATCAACGCTAGACCTGAGGTCGATGGTTTTATTGATATAAAATTCAGACTAACATCTTCTGCGCCACTATTGCCTATTGATCTCGCAGGAACGGGCGTTCTTCAAGCAACACAAATTGCTGCATATGTTAATTATTTCAAACCCGCCCTGCTTCTTCTTGATGAACCCGATTCTCATCTGCACCCCGACAATCAACGCGCTCTTGCAACACTTCTGGTTTCTATCTCTGATAAAACACAAACTACCGTCCTTATTTCTACTCACTCACGGCATCTGATGGCTGCTCTTCAAGAAGATGCCAAATTTTTCTTGGTAAAGAACGGAACTGTTTCTGATTCCGAGTATAATCACTATATCGGACTTTTGGAATTGGGTGCTTTAGATGAATATGATCATATTCGAAACGGAGACTTGAAGTACATTATCCTTACTGAAGACTCATCAGAAACCAGTCATAAATATTTACGAGGAATATTAGAAGCATCAGGATATGCACGAGATGAATTTCAGATTTATTCATATAACAGTGTAACCAAGATTGACTCCGCAAAAATGTTTGCTCAGTTCTTATTAGATATCAATCCAGACTTAAGGATTATTGTCTATCGTGATCGTGACGGATTATATGATGATGAGGTTTCCGAAACTAAAAGAGCTATCGAATTCGATTCTCGAGTCACTTGTGTTATTTCAAAATTCAACGATGTTGAAATGTATTATTGCGATGAAAATCACGTGTGTGAAATTTGCAATCGTTTAAGTCTTCCTTTAACAATTTCAGAAGCACAAGAGTTCTTGCTTTCCTCTATTAACGAGCAGGATGAAAAATCCAAAAATAAATTTTTTACGCATCGACTAAGTTTAAATAAAAACAAGAGTGATGGTAGTTTCATAACGATTGCCCAGAGCAAATACGATGAAAACAAGCGCGTTTATGCCTATGGAAAAACTATTGCAGGCGTCTTGAAATCCAAATTACAACAGAAGTTCGGAAGAAACATCGATTTATATCAAGTAACACCTTACCTTTCAGAATCGCAATTTTCTGCTGTTGTCGCAAGCAATCACTCATAGTTTTTTTACATAAAGCCCCGAAACTCAAATAAGTTTCGGGGCTTTTATTCATGTGGCATCACTCAATGCCATATTACAAAGCTACTTCAAATACGGCTTCAGCATCTCAACCAGTTCGTAAACTTTTGTTCCGGGTGCTGACTCAGAGGGCTTCCGTCCTTCATTTTGCTTGTCCAATCGCTTTGCATTGGCAATCGCAATGTCCATGTAAGGTCGCAGCACTTCATACATATCCGGGCGGTTTTTCTCGTAACTCCCTGCGCCAATGTTTTTCAGCCAATCGCTTAGCTTCGGCCAGTAACGAGATCTATCAATATCAGTATCCATATACATAAAATGCAGCAAATACCACAGTTCTACGCACTGGTTCGACCATACAGCATGGTAAATCGTCTCACCTTGTGCATTGTATTCTTCGCACAGCTGTGCTACCATGTCGATATTTTCTGCCGGAAAATCATCTGTGTCATAGACAATCCAGACGTGCTTAAACACAATGCCGTTATTCTGAACGTATTGACGAGCTTTCATCAACAGATTCACCGTATTGTCGCCGATGCCCTCTACCTTTAGCTGGATTCTATCACGGTACTTAGCATTGATGATTTTCTGAATTGCGCCAAAATACTGCGGCTCGGTTTCTGTACCTTCAGATGCAATCAAGTGGTATTCCGGCTGAATCATCCTCGCCTTATCACGGCGATTCTTCATCCAGCTTTTTCCAAGGTCACTCTTTTTCGGAGGCTTCAAACTCATGCCCAGTCCCTCCCTGTCAGCATATTGGAAAGGTAGGGATCTGCACCATATCGACCTTCCAGATACTGCTTGTCAAAGGCCGCTGTGCTCTTGACGCGAGTATTGTCCTCCTGCCGGAATTCGTAAAGCGAATAAATCTCGCTCTCATGATTGTCATTCATTGCGGCAAACCAAATTTCATCACGGCGGAAAACTGTATTCTTCATCGTAGTCAGGTCGTGAGAACTGAACAGCAACTGTGCGCCTTTCTTATTCAGCTCCGGGTTCTTGAACATCTGAATCACATACCGGAGCAGCTTTGGATGCAGCTTGGCGTCCAGCTCGTCCACAACGACTGTGCGGCCTTCCTGCAATGCTACCATCAGAACCGGCAAAGCTGCTATCATCTTCTTGGTTCCATCCGATTCCGCTTCAAAGGGAAGCTCATAGACTTTGCCATTGATTGTTCTCTGCGTAAACAGGTGCTTGCTATCCTCATCATAGCGATAACCGGACAAATCAATACCTACATCATTCAGTGCATGAATCAAGCTTTCCTTAGTCGTCTCACTCTTGGACACCAGCACAATGTTTTCCGCTCTGGGGTTTGCGTAGCTCTGTGTAATACAGGATTCAAACCAATTCTGCACTTCTGCAATCACAGGGATATTATAGTTAATCGCCAAAAAAGAAAGGTACGGCATCTTCGGGTTGACGTCCAAGTTGATGCTTGCCTTATTGATACTTGCACCCAATTCAATCTTCTGGCCGTCTCGTTCAAAAATCAGTCCTGTCTTCTTACCACCAAGTGTACGCCACAGAAGAGACTCAAAGACAATTTCTTCCTTGAGCGCAATGTAATACTGGTATTCCTTCTCGCCTACACGGAAGAACACCTGAAAAATCGTAGGTTCATTCGCAGAACTTTCATCCAGCATAAAGGGCGCCACACTGCTTCCCTGCTGGAAAATCATTGGCTGCCGATTCTTCTCCAATGCATGAATCGGCTTCACAACAAGGTTAATCAGGCAAAAGAATGCCTGAAGCAGATTCGTCTTACCGCCACCATTGGGGCCGTAGACTGCACTAACCGGAAGTAAGTCTTCTGCTTTCTCCTGTCGGATCAATGCATCTTGAAACTCCGGAATCGCCATTGCACGGAAATCAAATGTTGTTTCATCCTTATAAGACTTAAAATTCTGAAAAGAAAACTGGCAAAGCATTCTTTCAACTCCTTCCTGTTATTATTATAGCTCATTTTCGGTTTTTATTCCAGCATTTTAGAAAATTTCATTCTTATATAAGTTTTATAGAGCGAAACCGAAGAGTAAAAAGTTTTCATTTATACAAAAAACGGAGCTTCCCGCAGCATTTTATCTGCGCAAAAGCTCCGCCTCATAGTCGCTTATGATTATCTTTTAGTAGAACTGAATTTCGGTGCCGCTTTCCTCTGCAATCTGAATCACTTCATCCATGCATTGGCCCGCTTCTTCCTCTGTATGGTATCACCTCGCAGATGTGAGTCATTTGCTATTATTGTACCTTCTTTCCACTCACAAAACAAGGCACAAAATGCCCGCTGGCTCTTGATAAAGAAAACCAGACCTGTCCGATCAGACGAAAACCATCCCAAATGTCGAAACTGGATTTATTGCAGTCTGTAATGATTTTTCCATTTGTCACAATGAAATTGAAGGGCGGAGATCGAAAATACGCTGCCTTTGATTAAATCGCCCTATAAGAAATCCCCAAAAGCAGTTTATTATCATCCTATTAGATTTCGATCTATGGATAACAGTGTCATAAATCACCAGATAGAATGCTATGCGTTTTTATAGTAGTTGTTCCTCCTGATCAATTTCTATTTGATTCATAACATCCTGATAAATCACAAAATGAGGTGTTTTTATGACAATGGCAAAGAAGCTCCCACTTTTAGCACCTTCCATTCATACGTTTGAAGTGAATGGAACGTACACGAATTGCGAAGCGAAGCGTACTGTATTTATGGCAATTCAAAAAATGGTATCCGCTGGAAAATACTATCGGATTCCGTATCATGGCTCCTCGAAAAAAGGCTACTCTTATAAAAGAAAAGATGGTGGTTTGACCATCACACTGGCAGATTACCCGGATTTCAGAAAGAGATACATAACACTATCCGGTGTGAACCTCGCTCGGATCGCAGGTGATCCATCTCGTTTAAATTTAACAGATTTATCGCCAGGAGGTTTGGTCATGCAAGAGCAGGCATTTCTGGATGAATTGGAGCAGCTTGGGCTTCTTAAAATTGAGGATTCTGTTAAATGGAAAATGCATCGGTTGGATATTACACAAGACTTCTATGTGAAATGCGATCCCGCGCTGATAGTAAAAATCATTCGCTATGCAGGAAGCGTTGACCCGTACAGAAAAGGTCGCGCACTACACTATAACCAGCACAATGAGATCCGAAGCTGTAAATTTGAAAAAACGTGGTACGATTTTGCACTCTATGACAAGCATCAGCAGCTCTTGAATTGTGAAAAGGAGAGCTATCCGATTTCTCCAGATGATTTGGAACGCTCAAAAAATCTGGTTCGATATGAAATTCAATTAAAGCGCCCCAGTCTGAAAGAATTTGAGCACGATAAGTTGGAATCGAAATCTTCAAAGTTCCAGTTTGGAAATCATGCGCTGTTTCATTATTTTGATAAAATCAGTGATGATATTCCGTTCTTTCTATATCGGTATGCCGTCGATTATTTTGGTAAGCATTCGTGGTATAACGTTCCAACTGCCCTGAAAGCCGTACAAATGAGCAATCTTGATGACGATACCAAAGAACTTGTCCGTGCGTATATCGAAGCGCAGGATGAGCCGGAACCGACCGATAAGATACATCATAAAAAGAAAATCGCAAAGGCTTTGGAAAAAATAGAGATCAACGACGTGATCATCCCTTGTCGCATCCTGAACGATCGTCAATGCGGCAGATTTCCATGTGCGCCCTTATGCACAAGGGTACAAGGGCTTTGAGCGAACAAAAAATGATCCGTGCAAAACAGAACGAAAATTCACCAGAATCACAAGAATGGAGTTGATTTTCAATGCTAGACAACTATCCAGATGTCCTGAGCTTCCGGCAGGTCATGGAAATTACGCATGTTGGCAGAAATCTGCTGCTGCGTCTTCTGAACAGTGGCGAAATCCCTGCCTTCAAGATGGGAAAGCTCTGGAAGGTTTACAAGCAAGACCTGATCCAGTATATGAGCCACTGTCAGTAAGCCGTATCCTTCGTTTGGGGCAAAAAAATCCCGTTGGACTCCGCAGCAGGAATCCAGCGGGATTTAATCTTATTGATTTTTAATGCACTTGCTCGTTACTTAGTTGAAGATCATGTCCGCATTATTCTTCTCTGCAAGAGCAAGAACTTCATCTACATAATATCCGGCCTCATCATCTGTTTCCATTCCAGTCGGCGCATTATTATAGATACTATCATAATCCTTCAAGCGTTCACTTCCAAAAATGCCCTCGTAAAAGTCCAGATAATCGCCAAACTGTTCCCATGCAACCAGATAGCCATATCTTCCCCAGCACCGATATACATCGCTATACATTGCGTCTTGCCATGCCGAATAAAAAGCATTCTCTCCGTAGCTCCGGAACTCTGCTTTTTGTTCTTCTGTCATATTTCCACTTGTATAATCACCAATAGAGATATAGATATCTTCAGCCAGACTGTTTTGGTGGATCTCATATCCAGTGCTATCAGACTCTGTCTGATTTTGTGTATACTCCTCCGGTTCATCGTATACCGTACTTTCTGCAACACTCACCGTTTCGCTCTCAGGTTCTGCCATGCTGACGCTGGAAGATGAATCTGCAAGAGCATCATCCAGTGCATTTTCCAGTTCATCGAATGCACTGTCCAGCGCATTGCTGCTGGCAAGGTCGTGAGATTCCCGGTAGCTGTCGTTCAGAGCCGAGATCACTCCAAGCTGCTCCAAGGTATTCATGGTATCGCCGTTCCATGTCATCCGGTCGATGCCAAAGGTTTTATCGTTGTTCAGCTTAAAATAAATGCTGATTTCGATTTTCTCACCGGTCTGCGTATTCTGCCCGATGCCGGTATAGCTGACATAAGTCACGCCGTTCTGCTCGTAGTTGTCCCACTTGCCGTCCGTAAAGAAATCGTCCAGCACCTCGCCTACCGTGGCTTCTGCCGGGAACAGGTTCAGATAGCTGTCCGAGATCCCTTTGGAGCGGGCACTATCCGAATAGAGCATAGTATAGAGCACATACGCTGCGAATGCAACAAACGCCGCCGTAATCGCCAGCTCAATGACCAGTGGCATCTTATGTGCGCCAAACAGCTTTCGGACTGCCGCCTTTTCTTCTTCTACCTGCTCTGTAGAAATTTTTTCAGGGTACAGGATGGCGATCACCTGCGACAGCAGAACGCTGCTGAACACCGCATACAGGTATTCTTTCTTGCTACTCTTGGATGGCTTGGTCAGGATGGTCATTTTCAAACCATCGGCTGTGTTTTTCAGCTGATAGGTACCACGCTTTTTGCTGTAAAAGGTCATGGCATCCGCAGTATCCGTCACCTGTTCAACATCCGGGTTGGCAAATCCACGGCGGATGCGATCTACGGCTTCTTCCCAGCTCATTCCTTCCGGCAAAGGCAGCTGGCCTCTGTCATGCTCCGGGCCGTATACTTTTTTGTAGACATCATCCCGGAAGCCAAAATAGATTACTGCGGCGATCAGAAGCCCCAAAAAGACGGATACTGCTCCGGCACCAGTTGCAACACCTGTCACCACGCCCACAACGAATCCCAGCAGCAGCCAGATCTTTAAGCCATCTAGCGCGATGCTTCTGCGCGCAGATGCGGTAAACAGCGGATGAAAGCCGCTCAGATTTTTGGATTTTCCTTTGGCTTTTTTAGCCTCTGCACTGCCATCATAGATTTCAAATAATTCTTTCATGATGTTTCCTCCCATCTCAATGGATGCGTAGCCTTTTCCGTTCGGAATGATTCCAATGAATCATTTTGATGCTTTTATTATAAAGCGTTGATTGGACACCAATATTGTCCATCCGGCAAACTTCCATTGGGATTTTTCTATATAGCCTTACATAGAAAAACCGCCCCGGCTTCCTGCTATGGAAACCGGGGCGGTTCATTTACTTTATGGGTGCTTTTTCAAACACTCAATGCCTACCAACTGGCATTTAGTTTTTGAAGTTTTAGTCATATCTGTATTTAGAGGACTTTCCGTACACTTTTCGGAGCGATTTTTTCAGGCTGACCACCGTTTCTTTGATGATCTTTGCCTCATCGGCAGAGCAATCTGCAAGCTGTTCGGTCATCCAGCTGTCGAACACCGGCTTTGCTTTTTTGATTTCGATGCACAGCAACTCGTCCGCCGAACAGTCCAGTGCGTTGATGATGTCGATCAGCGTTTTCAGGCTGGGCACGGAGTTGCCTGTTTCGATATGGCTGATGTGCGTGACCACCACGCCGACCTCATTGGCCAGCTGTTCCTGCGTCATGCCCTTTGCCAGACGGCAGGCACGGATGCGTTTTCCGATGTCGGCGTAGTCCACCATAATACAAGTACCCTCCATGTTTTGAAGTGATACTTGTATTGTATGTGCAATCGATCGGGATTGTAATAACCTAAAAGCGCAGTGGACTTTTTACTCTTTATCGTTTCTCTTTTTTGTCATCACAGATTCGGGAAATACTCATTCTGCGCCAGATATTCCTGATCCAGCCCATAGATCACTGCCATTGCAGTGCTCTCAAAGCTCCAGTAGCCGTAATAGACATCGTGGGAGCTGTTCAGTGTGCCATACCAGGAGCTTTCTTTATTCCGGTTATACCAGCCGCTCAGATAGCACAGCAGTGCCTTTTCCTTACCTCGTTTTTCCTGTGCGGTCAGAACATCTTCCATGTCCTCATATACAGCTGGGAAACGATACTCTCCTTCCCATATGGCCGTTCCCGATACGGCAAAGGAGCACAAGCCCCTCAGCAGTCGGTCGCTTTCAAACATTTTGGAAAATCTCTCTGCCACTTTCTGAAAGGCTTCCTGACACTCAAGCATCACTGAGAACGACGCCATCCTCAGCGCATCCTCATAAGTCAATGTCGTCATCCTCTGTGCAGTGCCGCAGCAGTCCTGAAACAATGCTGCCAGAGCAGTTTTATTCGCCCCCTTCGAAAAAGATGCCACCAGAAGGTTCATCTGATAAAGGAACAAGCTGCCACTGATCCGCTGTGCTTTTGCTTCATCATCGCACTGCACCAGTTTTTCTGTCTTTTTCTGGATGCGCTCCTCTTCATATGCGATATAAGTATCAAAATAGGCTTCTGTTTTTCTGGTATCACGCATCTATACTCCTTCTTTCTGTTGTAATCAATACTGCCTCACCGCTATTATCACACCGTTCAACTCGAACGCGTTCGCCGCATTTTTCGCCGTCTTCGTCCACCGGGTGCGTATCAGTGTATGTACTGCCCTCTCCATCTGTTTCGGGGTCATAATGATACACTTCCGTTGTAATATTCTCCGAGGCTTCTTCATACGCGTTCCGAATCTCGTCTGCCTTTTCCTTGCCGACCGCCTCATCCAGCCGCTTGTCTATCCAGGATTCCGACGTCTGCTTGCCATCTTGCGTATCCGACAATGTTGCCGTGCCGAATTTTGCATCTGCAATCACGAATTTCCCATCTTTTTCGTAGACGCCGTCGATGCCCTGGTGTCCCTTATCGTCCAGTGAAGTCACCCGATCATGCAGTGGTCTATACCCCATGCTGACATAGTAGCGATCCATCATCATCTCGCAAAGGTTACCTTTTTCTGCCGTTGTCAGCTGTTCTCCTCTTGCAAGTCGCTCAAACGCTTCCTTGATCGCAGCCTTCTGCATTTCGTTCTTCACTTCGTCCACATCGTTTATCTGGACTTCTTTCTTCTCTGTGTATCCCTCCAGAGATGCCAGGACTGACGAATTCATCTTTTCTGTACGACCCTCAAGCGACGCCAGAACAGACGAATCCATCTTCTCTGCGCAGCCTTCCAGTGATTCCAGAACAGAAGAGGGCATTCTTTCGGCACGGCCTTCCTGCGGGTTTGTCAGACCGTTTTTTTCCGTTCCTTCTATTCCATCCTGATGACCGCTCACTTCGTGAAACAAGCCATTCATAATAGTTTTCCTCCGTGCTTCAAGAAGCTTTTTTTCAGCTCTCCTATCTTTTCTTCCGATATGTCCATTTTCAACTCGCGGTAATTATTGACAAACATCGTCATCAGGTTATTCAGCAGCCATTCTGCGGTCCGCCGTTCCATGTCGTATTGGCTTTCCAACCGGTTCAGCACCGCCTCGCGGGGTTTTGCACCGGAAGCCTCTGCTCTGGCGTATATGGTCGCATACCGCAGTCCGCCAAAGAATTTTTCAACGACCTTCTCAAGTTCCGCTTTTTCGACTTTCTGGTCCTCGAACACTTTCTGGATCGTCTGACAGCCATCCGCCCCCAGAATCACTTCCCGGCGCTTGAGCCATTCCTTCAGCTGTTCTATCTCATTGCTGTCGCGGAGAACGACCGTATTGCCAGACGCCAGCTGACGGAACACAAATCCTGTATCCACCGTTCTTCCAGACTGTGTCGGCTTACGGTACATCGCCGCAGGTGTCGGATATTTTTCCATCTGGCAGAGGACTGCCTCCGGCCAGTCATTCTGGTAGACAGCAGCCACGCCAAGCGGCAGCTTTGCCAATTCGCTGATCTGATCTTCCTTCAGGCCCACCGAACGTCCTACCAGCACACGGTCTTCCTCATCCGGCAGACGCAGAATAATTTTTGTGTTCGTATTGCGGATGACCGAAGCATCCAGCAGACCGGGCGCTTGGTCTGCAATGATGAAGCCTTCGCCGTAAGTGCGCAGCTCAGCGATAGCGTTTGCCAGCATCTCCACGGACTTTCCCTGCAGATTTGCCCCTTCCTGTGCCTGTTCGAAGGAGGTGCGGCGCAGAAGGTTATGGGCTTCTTCCAGCACCGTCACATGACGGAGCGGGCTGTTCATCACACCGCTGCACATCCGATATTCCTGCAGCTTTGTGACCAAAATGCCCATCAGCAACGCCTTCGTCTCCATAGAGCTTACACGGCTCAGATCCACGATCACATTCTGGTCGAACAGTTCAGCGTCTTCCATTACATCTTCTGCGCAGAGCACACTGCCATAGATACCGTTGGTCAAAGACTTCACGCGGGTATACAGCGCACCGATGTAATCACTCTTTGTATCCTTTGAGTAGCCTGATTCTTCAATGACTGTCGGAAGTATATCCATCAGATCATAAAATGTGGGATACACATTTTTGGCATTCTCCGAGCGCCGGAGATCCCAGCCCGCTTTCTGATAGATACGCTCGATGGCATCCTTCAGCACTGCGGGCATCGCCGCATACATGGGCCAACAGGCATTGAAGATCTCCGTCAGGCGGTCGATGTGTTCCAACACATGGATTTCTTTCGGAAAAGCGAACGGATTGATTTTCAAAAGCGGTGTCAGAGCCGGGTTTGTTCCATACACCGCCGCACGGCTGCCGAATATATGTTTGTATTCGCCTTTTGCCGGTTCTATTACCAGAAATGCCGCTCTTCCATCCTTCGTAATATCATCCAGCAGATTATAAACTGCATTCGACTTACCGGTGCCGGTAGAACCGGTAACAAAGGTATGGGACGCCATCGCGTTCCGGCTCAGCCTCACTTCGCTGGACGGCTCTGGTCTGCCCATATGATAGATTTTTCCTAGGTGCAGCAGTTCCTGCTCAGGTTCTGCCATCCGGGGAAGATTCCGCCCGAATTCCGCCATTTCCCGCACAGTGACACCCGCCACAGAGCGATACGGTACATTGCACTGGATGGACAGTTCTTTGGTATTCACCATCGTGGTAAGCCCCACGTCTGTCATTGCGCTGAAATTGCTGAGGTATTCCGGGTCATAGAAACGAGGATGTCTCAACCGACGCAAATAGTCATTGATCTTGCTGACGTTATCGTCCCTGAACCATGTATTCATGCTGGAGCTTTCCAGGGACGTGTTCTCACCATTGATAATGCCCTTATACGCGCTGGCTGCCACGACCGAGTTTTCCCTGCTCGGCGAGAGGAAGTAGGCTGCACTAGACCACACGCCGTAATTCTCGCAGTCCTTGATGCGCTTGAGCTGTTCTTCGATCAAGTCGAGCATGACCTGAATGGATTTGTTGGCATAGCGCACCGTAGCTGTCGTCGAATCTGAGGCCGTAGTCCCCTGCTGTGTTCCGTTCTGATGCGTACTGCTCGTGCTTTCCTGTTTTCCTGTCTGATAGCTTTTCTGCCAGTTTTCAGAAGTCGTATCTGTATAGCCTGTTGTATGTGCAGTCGAAATATTCGCACCGCCATTGACGCCAAGTGTAGCGGATATGGTATCGATCACACTTTTGGCCGATGAGTAGCCAAGTTTTAACCACTCAGGACCCGCCGTACCACTTTTTGTCTTTGTTTTTCCGGTCGCATGACTGTTGCCTTGTGAACCAAATGCGCCCATGCTCAGGCCGAGGGTGTTGGTACGGCTTTCGCTCCGGGCCGAGCTCGTTCCTTTGCCGAAGCTCTGGGTCTTGGAAACGCTCGTTCCGATGGCCTCTGTCACACCGTCCATCTCTGAAACCGACATCGACTTTGCATCCGATTTACCGATGGAAAGCTCTGTCTGCGACAACGGATAAAGCTCACTGTACAGTTCCTCGTAACCCTGCTTCGTCCAGGCGATCTGATCCTTGTTTACCGGATCTGAGATGATAAGGATTGCATACTCCGTTCCCTGCATAGTATCGATGACCTTCTCGATGCCCTGCGTGAATTTTTCGTTCTCTGCATCTTCATCTTTCAGCGCCGGGACGCTGGTCAGGGCTGTTACCGCATTCGATCCGTCTTCCGGCATGATGCGGCCAAGCAGCGCATCCACTTTGCCCTGTTCCTCCACCGCTTTGAGTTTGCTGCCAGGGAAGTTGCCGTAAAATGTCCTCTCAAATGCCTCTGCGATCTGACGATTCATCTCGCATCCATCCGGCGTTCTCACGCCAAGATAAAACTCCACACCGGTTTTGGTGCTGGTCAGCAGCATGATGACCGACAGTTCCAGACTGTGCATTGCACTGTAGACATTATTGAGCCGTTCCAGTACCTTTTCGTTCTTGTTCAGCACGACTTCCGTCAGCTGATAAAATCTCACGCAGTCTTCTGTGCTCTGCTCTTTTACAGAGCGAGGGAGATTGCTCACATTGTAGGAGTCAATGTTATCCAGATAGTATTTCTTCACAAAGGATTCTGCCAGCAGCAGCCCGGCTTCGGGATTTTTCTGCTCACCAGTCTTCATCAATTCTTCCAGAGAGGCTTGTCCATCCCACTGTGTCATAATGCTCCTCCTTACTGGATCTGCCGTTCCAGATCACCCAGATTCGACTCGATGCTGCCCAGCTTTTTATTTACATCCTCAAGCTTACAGATTTTGTTTTTGCGTTCCTGCTCGCTCGATTTTGCGGCCTCCAGCAGCGCATCCATCGTATGCTGCTCACTGTCGATCTCTTTCTGCATCGCTTCCGGTATCTTAGCCAGATTCTCTTCCACCTTCGCAAGCAGTGCGTCAACATACTTCTGCACCGCCTGCTCTTTGTTATCCCGCATCTGTTTCACGATGCCCTTGCTCAGCATCCCTTTATATTTATCTTCCAGCGCTTTGCCGCCGGTAGCCACCTGTACAAGGCCGCTTCCGATGATCGCAACCGTTGCGACCATTGTATACACTTCCACCGTAAGGGGAGCAAATGCCAGTGCGAACAGGCCGCCCCATGTAACAGCCGAGCGTTTGACCACCGAGCCCATACCCATTGTGCCGCCGATGATTCCGTAGGTCGGTCCGAACACAGCAGTACCTACCGCAGTCGCCGCCAGACGCTCCCAGACCGAGATGTCGCGAGGTTTCTTCACGCCGCTCATACTGTAACGGAAGCTGTCAAGCTGTACATAGAACTGCTCGATCTGTCGTCCCATATCCTGAGAAAGCCCTTCCATATAGCTTTCCATATAGGCAGTCAGCTCTTCTTTGCTCCATTTGTTCATTTCTCCCTGGATGAACGCCTGCAGCGAATCCACGACCTCTTCTTCCAGTTTCTGCTTCCGCTCCTTCTGGGTGAAGGGGTTGATTGTCATCTTATTTTCCAGTTGCAGGCCCTTGACGAAATCGGGGACACCTTTGATGACACGTTCATACTGGATCTTCATCTTTCTCTGCAGTTCGCGTCTCAGCTCTTTCTTTGCATTCTCGATCTGCCCTTCCACGAGCTTCTTGTTCTGGAAGGCCAGATCCAGCCTCGGCTTTTCTTCTTCCACCTTTTTCTGCATCTGGACCACATCCTGATCCAGGCCCTGCTTGAAGATCTCCACTTTTTCGGTGCGCAGCTTGTTGATGTATGCCTTCGTAGGCCGAATGCCCATCATCAGCTTTTCTTTGCCGCGGTCATTCCGCAGATAATCAGAGAGTGCCGCTTCCAGTTCCGGCAGGCCGGTATCGTTCAATGCTGCCTGGTCGTGCTCAGTCTTTGCCTTCAAAGCCATTCCAGAACTCACAAAGAAAATGCCTTTTTCGCCCAGTGCCGTAAGCGGTGCAAATCTCTTTTGGTTCATTCTCTTAAGGCGGGGCTGCTCATCCTCCGATACCTGATCGATGGCGTTAATAATGAAAAAGATGTCTTCATGTCCGCGTGCCCGGATCTCATTTTCGATAAAGTCCATCTCGGTCGGTTTTCCGACTGCCGGGCAGCGCAGAACAAAGAGTATCGCATCTGCCTGCTGCAGATAGTCCTGCGTAACCTTAGTGCGGATACCGTTCTCATTCAGGCCTGGCGAGTCGATCAGCTCCACACCATCGCGGCAGAGCGGAATGGGGTACTGCAGCACCACCTTGCTGTACGGCGTTCCCTTCACAGAATCGGACTGTTCTTTATCCAAATCCTCCTCCGGGATGGCCACATACTGCTCCAGCTCACCCACATTGATACCCATCGGCGGGATCTCTTCCTGATTCTGATATTTCAGGATATGCTGCTGGGCGCATTTCGGCACCGAATGCAGGTCTGTCGGCATCTTTTTTTTATCCTTGAAGTAAAGAGTTGCCTGCTCATCCCTGCCGTAGACGACCTCATTGATGACCGCCGTGCAGGGAGTTGAATAAGACGGCAGGATCTTTTTCCCCATCAGTGCGTTGATAAAGGTGCTTTTGCCGCACTTGAATTCACCAATGACCAGGACCTTGAAATTATCTTTTTCCAGCCTGTCCTTTACATCCAGTACTTCCTGCACATCAAGATCATTCAGTCCCATTTCATGCAGGCAGTCCAGCTCATGCGCCACGCCCTGCAGTGCCTGCATAATCTGTGCTCGTTTAATTTTTACATCTTCATAACTCGTGATTGGCATTTCATATTCCTCCTCAGCAATTTTCAACAGCCTTCAGCAGCGATTCCGCCTTTTTCAGTGCTTTTTCTGCGTTATCGTCTGCCGTCACCTGCGGCCGCTGCCGTTTTATCGTTTCTCTTTCTTCGTTCAGAGACTTCACCCCGGAGCTGTAGCGGGCATCCATCTCTTCCATTGCACGGTCGGCCGTCAGATCGCGGATCTGCCGCAGTGCTTCTTTCAGGATCTCTATTACCTTCTGATTCTGCTCTTTTTCCTTGCCCGGCAGCGCTTTCTCCGCCAGTGCCACGGCGATCATGCCGATGACCAGAACCAGCGCTGTCACCTTAACAGCACTCTCACCCAGCAGCTTTGCCGCCGCAGCGATGGCGAGCTGTGAGCTTGTCGCCGTTTCCGGATACTCCATCGCACTCTTTACAAAGGCATCCAATGCGGCGCTGATAGCCTTCATCACACCAAATACGCCAGCGGCAGCGCCTGCTGCGCCCACCGGGAGCACGACCTTCTGCCTGCTGTAGTTTTTCTGGCCGGGGATCTCCGGCGTATTTCTCGGGTCGATGGTCAGGCGGAAGTCTTTCTCCTGCAGCTGGCAGTTCCCCAGCTGAGTGTTCAGCCAGCTCATATCCTTCTGGACGATGCCGGATGCCGCGGCTTCCACAGACTTTGCAATTTCGTCCAGCCCTCTGTTCCACTGTTTTTCCAGTTCACGACACCATTTTTCTTTGTTCTCTGCATGGCGGTAACTGCTGATGATGTCCTTCTCCATCTTCGCAAAACCAGCCTTGACCGCGTTCTGCACCTGCTCCTTTGCCTCGTTATTTTTCTTTCGGAATTCCACAGCGGTCGTATCCAGTGCGATCAGCTTCTCGTCCCGATGCCGCTCCCAGGTCTTCTGCTGTTCCATACGGCGCAGTTCCGATTCAGTCTGATTTTTCTTTGCAATATCGTATTCTTTCTGCATCTGCTCTTTCAGGAATGCCAGCACTGCGTCGGCCGACAGTGCTTCTGCGCCGCGCACAGTTTCAAGCCAGTTTTCCACCAGCGAGAAGATCTGTTCGGTTTCGACCAGCAGGTTTGCTTCCTCCGGGAGCATTTCCTTCTTCCCGCCGATTTTCCACTCCACACCCGGAAACTGCCCTTCCAGTTTGCCCCGTGCATAATCGATGATATTCTTGTATTCTGCCGGACGGATCAGATCCATTTTGCTGACCCACACCAGAATGCGCTTTGCACTGCTGTACTTGCAGAAATATTTGATAAAGCTGCATTCCGTGATGCTCAGCAGCTGCTCCGCACTCATGACAAGGATCACACCATCGCAGCCCCACAGCGTGTTCATCGCAAGGAAATCCTCATCTGTCTGAAATTTTCCGAGGCCCGGATGCTCCGTAATGGAAACGTTCAGCTTCTTCAATCGTTCGTTCGGGATACGGACAGTGAGACGCGCGTTGTCATCTGCTGCATCTGCCAGCTGCACTCCTTCCAGCGGCTGCTGTTCTCCATCCAAAAGCTGCTCCTTCTCGCCATATTCCAGCGTGATCGTGCAATCCGTCGGCACAATATCTGTAGGCAGCAGCTTCTCGCCCAGCAGTTCATTGAGGAATGTGCTCTTGCCTCGCAACAGTTCTCCCACGACCGCAATGCGGCAGTGACCATCCTCTCTTTCGTCATATGGCGCAAGCCACTCCGCATAGGTCGTTTTTCCTTCCTCCTGCAGAGTCTTCCGTAGCGTTTTCAGGTCTTTCATGCTTCCGTACCTCCTAATTGCTCCATATAGTTTTTCAGTTTTTTCAAAATTTCTTCAGCCTGTTTCTGTTGGGCAGTATTATCGCGTATCGCCTGATTCTTCAGTTCCGTGCAGGCCCGGATAGCCGGTTCATTTTTCTCAATCCAGTTCTGAAGTGCAGCGTTCTTTCTCGCTTCTATGATGTCCTCTCCCTGTTTCAGTGTTTTTTCCAGCGCCATCCCAAGCTCTGCCTGCAGTTCGGTGTTCAGTGCCTGCAATCTGCTTTTGCAGATGTTTCTCTGTTTCTCGGTAGGGTTGAAAAAAATCGCTTTCAGTCCTCGGAAGAACCCACTTGTAGTCTCATCGACCTCGCCCTCAATACCTGTGAGGCGCCGCTCTATCTTGTCGCGGGCATCGGCAGAAGCGACCTCCAGCACTCTTCGCCAATAAAGATCCTCCATGTCGCAGACATCCACATTCATTAAAGGACACTCCCGATACTGCTGCGCTGCCGCCAGCAGCAGTTCTTTTCTCTCCGTTTCTGCACGCCCCTGCATCTCCCGGGCTGCCTGCTCGAACAGCCGCCAAACCTCACCGGTGATTCGTTGTCCGCAGTATCTCTTTTCTCGCAGATACGCAGTCAGCGCACTTTGATTCGCGCAGTTGTCAAGCCCTCTGTCGATTTCCAGAAATACCGTTTCCACGGTGTCAATGCAGCTGCTTATATACCCTTTGATTTTCTTTTCCCGCCAAGTTCTTTGCTCCTTTATCTTACTGCAGCAGCTCTCTTTGAACTGCTCCAGCGGCATCAGTTTTTCCCGCTGCATATCCAGAGCTGCCTGCTTCCTGCTCTCGATTTCCTTCTGCACGCTGCGCTCAATATCCCGGCTGGCGCGGCTGCAGATACGGCGGAGATTTTTTTCTGCGAATGCAGTACGGGACCGCTTCAAAATCTCTCGGATACGTTCGTAACCCTCATCGTAAAGTTTCAGCAGCTCGTCCCGGTCATCCGGGCTCATTTTATCAAACAGGCCGGATTTTTTCGCTTCCGAATCCACTGCTTCCAGATGCAGCAGCGTCGGCATCGGGACAAGCGTTACACCCTCTATATCCAATCCTTTTTCAAGACGCCTCTTCATCACTCGCAGCAGCCGGGGCAGTTCTGACAAGTCACTCATCATCTCCACTTTTGTCACAACAAAAATGCAGTTTTCGAGTTGATCTTTCAGTTCCGTCCCCAGATACTCAAGCAGGGATTCAGAGACCGGGGCATCGTGCGGAATGACCACAACGAATGCATCACAAAGGTTTTCAATGGCCTCTTTCGTCACCCTGCTGTGCCGCGGGTTCTGCGATTCCGTACCTGGCGTATCCACAATCGCCACATCTTGCATTCCAAAGGTTTGCGAAATGGACAAAGTTTCATACTCCACATCCACCCCTAGCTCCTCTGTGCTGCTGAGCTTACGGAAGAGTTCCCGCATTGCTCTGCGGTCTGCTCCCCGGACTTTTCCTGTTTTGCCCATAATGAGCCGGTAAAGCCAAGTCAGGATGCCAGAAGGCAGCTTTACATCGTATTTCTGGCAGAGCGCCACTCTGTCAGTCTCATACCGCATTACTGTTCCATCCGCATAGGAGATCTCAAGATCCTCCTTTTCCGAATGCTTCAGGATAGACGCGGTCACCGTTGTCCCCTGTATGGCATCGGTCGGCAGGATGTTCCGTCCCAGCATTGCATTGATAAACGTGGACTTACCGCTGGAAAATGAGCCGATAATGCCCAAATAGAAATTAGGGTCTGTCAGTTTTTTCTCGATAGACGCCACATCTTTTTCCAGGAGCTTCCGCTCCTGTTCCGGCCAATCTTCATATTGCTGTAAAACAGTTTTTATGTATTCCAGATATTCCACATAATTTCCAAAGGCTTTTTCTTCCATTCCTGCCTCCTGCATTTTCACTGTTTTGGGTGGTCCATCCTCTGCTTTATGCCACGAACAGCACCTTCACATAGTCTCCCTGACTGCGTATCCACATCTCAATACCCGTGCCAAACACCTCGGCTTCCACGATCCAGCCCTTTTCCGTTACCTGCAAAACCTTTGCAGTAGGCAGTCGGTCGAGCACGGATTCCAGACTCGGCCCGGTATACTCGAACCGGATGGTCTGCAACTCGCCGCCGTACATGAACTGGATGCGCTTGCGCATCTCGCCTTCCTGAAAGCGATCAGTATAGCGCTGGGCAAAGTGCCGGTCGAGCGTCTTATAGCTTTGGATACGGTCGATGCGGTAAATGGTGGGGGAGTTATCCTGCGGGTTCTGGAAATGCTTATCCTTGTCGATGCCTTCGATGAACGCCGCCAAATAGAAATAATACTCGCTGAACAGGATGCCAACCGGCTCAATGGTGCGCACACGGGTCTCGCCGTCATGGGTGCGGCAGTAGGTAATTTCCATAACATTGTGATTTTCTATTGCCGTACCGATTTCCCACAGGCTCTCGATAAACTTCCGGCCATGCTGCGGCTCGACATAGTGAAAGCGTTCGTTGCTGATGAGGTCTTTGACCTGATTCAACCGGTCCAGCGGTGTGCAAGCCCAAATCAGCTTGTCCAGAATCGGGAACATCTCTTCCTTGACCATGGAGCGGCTTTCCAGCAGAATCTTGCATACTGCCAGAATTTCGCTGCTGGTGAGGAAGCGTGAAAGCGTATCATCCAGCAGATAGCCGCCCTTTGCAGAGTTATATAAGATTTCCCGGCGCGGTTCGCTGTCTGCAAAGTGATTTCGCAGGGTGTCCAAATCGCGCTGGATGGTTTTCTCACTGACACCGAAGCGGTCAGCCGTCTGCTGTTTATTCAGCACACCGCCCTGTACCAGTACCTGTTGGATATAGAGTATACGGTCCAATCTACTATTACGCACAGTTCATTCTCCTTCTAGCTCATTGTAACACAACACAACTATCACCGCAATTCTTTGTGTGAAGTTTTGTCGTTTCACGGAATTACAAAAAAATTTTTGTCTCTTTTGCACAACCACAGTATACAAAAAAAGATGGACAGACAGCCTGTCCATCTCCTAAAAAGTCAATGTAGACTATTCTTAAATTGCCAACCTCTTTTGAACCGATAGGCACTGTTCATCAGCTCGTCTGTGATGGTGTAAAGAGCCCGGCGTGGCGAACCATATCCGCCAATCAGCCCAATCACAATCGCAAGATTCAGCACAAATGCAATGCTCAACAGTACCATCAAAAATTTTTTCATACGCTCTTCTCCTTCTTTCTTATGATTCCATCACTTTTCTGCCCCCATTATACAGATTGGGCTGGACGGTATGGTTGTCCATCCTACACAAGCCACAAAAAAGGAACACGGCATTCTCGTTTTGAATGTCCCGTGTTCCTTCTGTCCGCTTTTGCAGCACTTCTTCTACATAGAAGTCAATCTTTCATTTCAGCGTCCTCCCGAATCTGACGCTTATATTTATAATAGGTATTCCGGGCAAGACCGGTCAATTTCATGCACTCCATGTCATCCAATGTGCCGCCAAACGCCTTACAATGGATACGGATCTTCTCCTTGGCTGCTTTGGACTTTTTGGTTTCAAAGCCAATGCCTTTCTTACGGCCAACCTGCTTGCCGTTCAGCCGGGCGGTCAAAAGGCCCTCACGGGTGCGCTGGTGCAGATCGGCAACTTCTTTTTCGGACTGCTCAAAGGCCAGCTTGATCTGCTCCTTAGCCAAGGCCATCAGATACTTGTTGATGCCCTTCAAGATGAAGTCTATATTCGTCCCTGTCATGGCAATGCTGCCGGACAGGGCTTTTTTGTAGGTCTCGGTGTCGATGTGGTGCTCTTTCAAAAACACCAGCCGGATGCCCTTATGGTAGAGGTCTTCGTACAGAGCAAAACCTTCTTCTGCATTTCTGGACATCCGGGACACTGAATCGAACACCACCGTATCTCCTGCTTTCAGAACCCGGTAAAGCTTCAGCCACTCCGGGCGAAAGATAGATGTACCGGTGTAGGCTTCCTGCACGATATGGGCGGTCGGATATTCGGCCTTGATGTTGCGGATCTGACGGTCAATGCTCTGTTTTGCAGTGGAAATTCTGCAATAGCCATAAATGCTCATAACTCTTTTCTTTCTGTATCAAAAATGCCGAACGTCATTTTAGCGTTGCCGATTTGCTGACGCAACTCTCTCAAATGATAGAGAATTTGATACTCTTTTACCTCTACGGCATTTTTAATACTTTTCCGGCACAAGTTTTCTGTCATTTCTGCTTCACATAGGTCTTTATAAATTCTTCCACTGTGACACATGGCTTTTGATTTTTCTCTGTTCCTCCAAACGGAGCGTAGTTCCAGTCGGTGTCCTCGTCAATATATCGCCGCCCATCGTCCGGCAGTTCCAGCGGTTCCGCAAGGATGATAGTGCCCCAGTGGTTGACCATCACAAAGGGTGCGATCTCACAAGGGATGCCCCGGCACTCATCATCGTGCCGGACATCGTAGGCGTACAGACCATCCGGGATGGTATCTCTCTTGATGCGGATGCCGGTGAACAGCGCAGGCTTTCCACAAACCGTGATTTCTTCGTAACGTTCGGTCATTGCATTAAAGGTCATAAGGAGTTCCTCCTATTAGATTTCAATGATAAAAGCTCTGAATTTCTCTTTGTAGAAATCCATTGCGCTCTGCGGCAGAGAAGTCAGATTTCCTTCGTTGTCGCATCCGGCCAGAAATCCCGGCCCGGCAAGAACATCGGCTCCATCCCACAGCGGACGATTGAGCGGCAGGCCAAGCAGCTTGCCTTCATCATTGCAGACCAGTGTGACCGCTGAACCGGTGTCACTCAATGTGATGCATTCGATCAGCCCGCCTACAAATTTCTGCATGGCTTCAAGCGTGTTGTCCAGCTCGATTTCCTTTGGCAGCTCCATTGGCAGGAGCGCAAGGACTTTGATTTTTTCTTCTTTCATTGTATGCCTCCAAATAAAAACAGGACAATCCACGCGGACTGTCCTGCAAAAGTAAAGGGAGAGCATCCGAAGACACTCTCCCAGTTGTACATATAATTTTTTGCTCAGCTGATGCCAAACTCTTTCATCAGCCGAGCACGGTACTCCTTATCTTCAGAAGCCCGCTTTGCATCTTCAATACGGTTCTGATCGAACAGCTTTTTCATCAAAAGAGCAGTCTTGCTTTCACCACGATTTTCCACTTTATCAAGCACATCACACATATTGATTGAATCCTCAGTCTTAATTGATGCCAAGCTCTTTCATCAGCTGAATACGGTACTCCTTATCTTCAGAAGCCCGCTTTGCATCTTCGATACGGTTCTGATCGAACAGCTTCTTCATCAGCAAAGCCAGCGTATCTTCGCCTTCGATTTTGCCTTCAGCCTTGCCTTTTGCAATGCCTTTCGCAATGCCACGGTTTTCCACTTTATCAAGCACATCACACATATTGCGTGGGTCTCCTTTCTGGCCATCGGTATTTGTATTGTATGCTTCCTCAAACCGATTATCATTCGTCATGATACTCAGCAGTTGAAGCGTTTCTTGCACATGGGTCAGATCCTGCGAACTCGGAATATAGTCGCCGTTTTCCCGTTTCTGCACGAAATAGTCTGCCACGACCTTAAAATCGCTCTGGAAAAGCTCTACCTGTTCGTGGGTCAGATAGGCGATTTGGAACAAGTTGATCTTATAGTCGTTGACAAACGGCTCAAACTCTTTGGGAATATTCAGTCGCTCTTTCAGGGAAAGCGGCCCATTCCACGGTTTATCATGGCCGAAGTAGAGCACCAGCGTCACGACCGGATAGAGATTTTCACTATCACCAAGTAACTGTGCCCGGTACTCTGCGCCATCGTAACCCATGACACGGAGCGGCATATTGGGATCAGAAGCGGTCTGGTTTTCAAAACCGATACAGGCCACACGGATATTTCCGTTCTTCCAGCGTTTGGCAACATCCCGCTCGATCTCATGAATCTTGCCATCTACTTTGTAGTAGGAGCGTGGAGCCTGATCTTCCAGTTCATCCGCAGACAGAACTTGCTTGCCGTTGAACAGAAGCACGTTCACAATGTCCGAAAAGACATCGTTATAGGATTCCAGAATTTTTTCAGATGTATCCTTTTGCGCCATGCCATCACCTTCTTTTCTCTTGTTATTATAGTAGCATATAGATGTGAAATTTACAAGCATTCGCCTTATGCTACGTTCAATCTGGTTGCCTTATAGCAGTCAGCGCACATTCCCTCATGGGTGGCTGCAAACTCTGCCGCCTGCATGATGGAGCCATCTTTCAACTTAACTCTCTTGATGGGCTGATTACAGCGGACACAAATACAGGGCATGGGCGGCTGTTCCTGCTTTTGGTTGGTTGATTTCGGTTTCGGCTGCTTTTTCAGTTCTGCATCCGGCTGTTGTGCAGCATCTTCCGGCAAATCCTCCCCAGCATAGACATACAGGCCAAGGCCAAACATCGCAAGGTTCTTTACCAGACAGCGCATGATGGCCTTGTTTACATCAAACATGGAAGCGGCTTCTACAGTGCGTTCTTCCATGCCGACTTTCTCACGGCGGCGCGTCTGCTGGTTATATTCCCATTTCGGGGTGGTGTAGGTGTAAGGCATAGCTTTCATGGCTTTATTTGCACCATCCAGTACAGGCAGCCACATCTCATGCGAAACGCCCTCGATGGTAACGGATGTATAGACCATGAATCCGGTGATAGGATCATAGACATAGGGCAGACCGTTGAACTTTTTGACCTCATAGCTGGCAGAAGGATATAACTTCTTCACCTCTGCCCAAGCATACGCCCAGCTCACATACTTCAGCTCGGTATTGCCGGACTTTTTGACTTCCAGATGGTCTTTGAAGTCGATAGCAAATAATTTTACGAATGGATTTTCCGTAGCCATAATCAAACCTCCAAGAAAAAAGACGGCAGAGAAGTCACTCCCTGCCGCCGGATACAAGATTTATGCCGCATGAACGATGGTGAACCTGCGACTGCTTACATTTTTGCTGTACCGATTGAAAATATCCGGCTGTTCTTTCTTCAAACGCTGAGAATCCACACGCTTGCTTTCGGAGGATACCCAGGATACCTTGTAGCCCGGTGCTGTGCCATAAGCGGCATCCTGCATTTGCAGCTTGACCTGCTGCTCGATAGCGGTTTTCTCCTGTTCCATCTGCTCGATTTGGTCGGAAAGCTCCTGCCGCTTATCCAGAAGTCCATGCAAGGCACTCAGGTCAGCGGTCTTGTCCCGGTTGTCTACCTCATACATCTGGTTGATCTGCTGGGTGTCACAATCGCAACCGTTGGGAGCTGGAGGAATCTGTGGAACCACATGACGTGTCCAGAAAAGTTCTTCCTTATCAATGAGATCAGAGAGCACCTGCTTATCCGTCACGATTTTGTGGATCACCAGTTCTCTGCCGAAAATTAGAGCCGCCACATACCAGCAGTCGAACCCGCTGACGGCTAAGTAATGGTCAACCTGCGCCAGATAATGAGCCGGGATTTTCCCATCAGCCCATTTGTCCGCAGAAAACGGCGAAACCGTCTTGCACTCCAATCCTGCTTTCTGCCCAACAATCAGGCGGTCAAAGTCTGCCAGAAGCAGCGGATGTTCCTCGCTTTGGTAGATAGCGTTTGCACGGCGTACCTTCAGACCGGTTGTTTCGGTAAACCGCTGCGCCACATAATCCTCCAAGTCACGACCCTGCCGCATGGCTTCGTTGTCGATATTTTCAATGGTATCGCTGATTTTATCGTGGTACACCTGAAATGCGGAGCGATAGGGATTCAGGCCAAGGATAGCCCCGGCATCCGTGCCGGTAATGCCGCATTTGCGATAACGGAGCCAATCTTCTTTGGACAAGTTCCGTGTGGATACAAGTCGTTTCATGCAATGTTCAACCTCTCTTTCATCTGTTCTTCTGCGATAGAGAAATCATATTCCACCAAGTCTTTGATAATGGTGGAAAACTCATCCACCAAGGTACGGTCATCATCCAGCCACAGGGTATAAAGGAAATCCAGAATATTCCGCTGCACCCGGAGATGGTTCCAGAAACGCTCGTCCATCTGCTTTTCGGTGTCCAGCGTAATCAAGGCACTGACAATTGTACTTTTCATCGTGATCTCGTATGCCGTGGTGCAAGTAGGCTTTGGAAAATTGATTTCGATGCGGTCAAGGAACTCAGAAAATTCCCGGACAGCCCGGTTGCTCACATCGTTCATACATCCTCCTTTATGCTGCTGCCAGCACCATCTTGTAGGCTTTGTCGATCATGGGATTGCCCTCTGCGGTGCGCAGGAACAGATTTTCGTTGTAGTTGCGAGTTTTACGGATGGGGTCTGCATGGGTGGCAAAGTCGGAAACAGCGTTTACGAACCGCCATCCATTCTTGCCGACCCACTCCAGATCGGGGGCATTATAATAGCGAGCCTTCAGATCTTCCTGCAAGCGCAGGTTGTTCTTCCGCTGGCCATCGGTCAGATCTTCGGTGACAGGGAAGAACTCATTGATGAACTCCTGCACCTTGCGGTCAGACAGCTTGATGTTGGTCAGGTCATAGATGCCCTTGCCCAGCTCCCCCATATAGTTGTTGGCAAGCTGTAAAGTTTCACGGGCGTCCTGCACACGGAGCAGAACATTTTCGGTATGGCGAGCAGTCCAGATACGTTTTGCAGTACCCAGAGCCAGATTCAAGGTGTTCTGACAGACCACACGAACCGGGGTCATGGCAACTTTTACACCAGAGCTGCCATCGTGACTGTTGAAGAACACAAGATATGGGGTCACTTCATCTCCGGCGATGATATACTTCTCCGGCAGCTTTGCCAGCATCCACACCTTCTTACCGCCCTGCAAAGAACCGGCAGTTTCATAGGTAACGCCCTCACCCAGCAGGTCATCGGTGAACCGGAATGCTTCTTCGTTCTGCACAATGCGGTAACGGTCAGACACCACGCCCAGAACAGCATCATCCGTGCTACGGACATTGGCACGATAGCCGGGGATCATAGCACCCGTGCCGGAATAGATGTTGCGGCTTTCCACCTGCCAATCCAGACCAGCCAGCTCCAAGGCTTCACGGCTTGCAGGGGCATCCATCACGATACGGCCAAGGCCATGCCAAGGGGTCTCACGGACAGAGAACATGGTTTCAACATTTGCAGACATAACTACTACCTCCTAAAATTTTAATGTGATTACTTGTTTTCGAGTTTATGGGCGGTCCAAATAATGAGTATTACGGCAGTTTTCCCGATTGCTTTTGCACCCTTCATCAGAATCTTTACCATAACATCAGCCATTGTTTTTCCTCCATTTTCAAGTAAAAAGTAAAGACCTGTGGACAGAATCAAACTGCTCACAGGTCTCTCTACAAAGATAATATATAACTGTAATTTTTTCAGATACGCTTCGTCTTGTGTCGGGTGTGTCAAATGTGTCAGGTTTTTATGAAACTCTCTATATATTCTTTATTTTTATCCCCTTCCTCTCTATTTTTCTTAGATATGCGATAGGGTAAAAATATAAAATATAATAAAGGTTTCTCGAAAATTCTGACACATCCGGCACAGCTGACACAGTGTTTTACGTTCAAGTCCTTGTGCGGATACCCACGGCTACTGTGAGGTCATGCCACTCATTTTTACGAATCCCCTGATTTCGGGAAGCCTTAAAAGCCTTTGCTTCTTCAAATGAAATCGTAAAACGAGCCATCTCCATAAAGCCATCCAACGTACAAGTGGCACTATTTCCACTCTGCACTTCTGTCAGTTGGAAATCAAGCACCCAGCGATACTCCTCGTTCGTCAGCGGCGTGATCTGCGCCACACAGCTATTGACAAGCTCCCGGTCAACATCATTCCTCGATGCTTTCTGCCACTCATCCAACTTCTGCGCAATCAAACTCATGTCAAGAGTTCCACTTCGCTCATCCTCCTGTTCCACATTCTCATATTGAGACTGCAATTCTGCAATCTGCGCATCCAGCCCCTTTCGCCGTTCTGCCAATTCCTGTTTTGTGATGATTCCGTCTGCACACAGGTCTATGTACTTATCCAGACGCTCCCTCTGTCTGGCGATGCTGTTTTCCAGCATCGCCTTTCTGGAAATGCGAACAGTCTTTTCTTCTGCCATGCAGCGGTTCAAAATTTTATAGACCTCTTTGACCGTTTTGCCTTTGTCAAAGGTGAGATGTTCAAACACCTTTGCTGCCATCAAGTCCAACTTCCACTCACAGATTGCCTTGATTTGGCAACTAATTCCCAAGTCCAAGCCATGTTCCTGCAAGTAGCTGATGCTTGGCCTACGGGTACGGCGGTAACACTGAAATCCATGAACCACTGCACCATCCCGATTTACACGCCACTTGAACTGGATAAATCCTGCGCCACAGCTGCACCGCAGTTTTGCTGTCCAGACTGACTTTGGCGTATTTCTCATGTACTTGTGCTTTTTTCCATTTTCATCTATTACCCGTGCTGATTTCGATGCCAAAATTTGCTGACATCTATCCCACATTTCTTCTGATACCAAAGGCTCAAAGTCACCTTTCACATAGATGTAGCTGCTCTCGTCCAGATTTTTAACACGTTTCTGTGTCAAATATCCGTCGCTGTGGGATTTATTGTAGCAAATACACCCTTTATAGGTTGCATTATGTAGGACTCTGCTCACCTTGGAAGCGTCCCACGAAACATGGCCGCCTGCATCCAATCGGCCAAGGCGGTATAATTCGTTTACGATTTTAACCAGCCCATTTTCTCCGGTAGAATACATTTGGAAAATCAGCCTTACTGTTTCAGCTTGGTCAGGGTCAGGAACATAGGTTCCATTCTCTCTGCGGTATCCTAAGATGTTTCCGCTGCCATACAGAACGTGCTTTTCTCTGCTGATTTTCTGCCCAGCCTTTACGCGCTCTGAAATTTTGCGGCTCTCATCCTGTGCCATAGAAGACATGATCGTTAACCGAAGTTCGCCATCGTTGGTTGCCGTGTTGATACCATCGTTGATGAAAAACACATCCACCCCACGTGCCTTCAACTCACGTGTATAGGATAGCGTATCAACCGTATTTCGTGCAAAGCGGCTCACTTCGCGAGTAATGATTAGGTCAAATTTGCCCTTCTGAGCATCTTCCATCATGCGCAAAAACTCTGGCCGCTTCTGTGCTTGTGTTCCGGTGATGCCTTGGTCTACGTAGACCTCCACGATTTCCCAGTCCGAATGCCGGGAACATTCGATTTTATACCACTCCAACTGATTTTCTAGTGCGTTGATTTGCGCTTCATGTTCGGTTGAAACACGAGCGTACACAGCTACTCTCATAAATTTTAACCTCCACTGTCTCTGACTCTTTTCTGCGGCAAAAAGAAAGGCTCTGGCCAAATCCCCTCCGCCAGAGCCTTTCTCTGTTGTTTACGAAGCCTTTGCAGGCGGTTCTTCCTCCTGCTCACGCTTCATCCGAAGGAAGTTCTGATAGGTAGGCAGATTGATTACCCCTGCTGCAAAGAGAGCTTCCACCAGACAATAGGCCATCGCCTTTTCGTCAATTTCCAGCATTGTGATACCTCCCTTGGTTATCGTTAATGGTGCTTAGAGTCAGAGGTATAACATATCATCGAAGAATCAGAAGTTACGGACGGAGCTTGATTCCATAAAATCCCCATACCGCATTTTCTGATGAATTGAGACGTTTCCGATCATGTTTTCCTCCAAATTTAATGATGCTCTTGTTAATCACTATCGGGCTACACGGACAAACTCCTTTTTCCTCACAATAGTTTTCGTAGGCATTTTTCAAATCAGTTGTCGGACAAAAAGTTTCATAATCGACCTTTTCACAGTGCAAGTCAATAAACTCCCTGAGATAGTCAATTGGAGGCTTTCTTTGCACCCCCTTCATGCTATCCACATCTGGAATTACTGGAAAGTGCCAGTCCAATTCTTCGAGTCTTCGAGCATAGAATGTAGCCTTCGTGACTATTTCATTGCGTTCTTTCCATATCTTCTTTTCCAAATTTGGATCCTGTTCATCATCTGGAATTGAATGAGTAAAAGGAAGATATACAACACGTTTGAAAAAAGCCTCATCCTCTCCCTCAATTTCAAGTGGAAAATTACTGGCGAACAGAAATTTTATTCTGCGGTGAAGCTTTTTTGAGCGTTGGTTTTTTCGTTGAATTTCAACTCCATCGCCACCTGTAATACGCTTTAATTTTGACACTGCACTCACATCCAGCCTTTCTCGCGGTAAATCAAGCGAGATGTTTATTCTCGCATCAAGCAACGATTCCGTTTCAAATTTTCCTCCGAGTTCTCTCAAAGAGAGGTTGCTTATTGCCTCCTCTGGAAAAAGTTTTTGTACAAAATTGCCCCATATACTTTTTCCTGAATCTCTGGCATATCCCATAATAAAGAAAAATTTTCCTCTAGCTGGCTCAACTAAGAGGTAACCCAATGCCATCCAGAGGCGTTCCTCAATGTCCTTACGTCCTCCAGAAATTTCTTTCATAAATTTATCGAACACTGGACAATCTGCCTCTTCAGGGCTTTCTACATCTTCATTGTACTTTGCGTTCAAGCAGGTAAATGTGACAAATTCAGGGTCATGGTCCTCAAATCTACCTTTCTTAACAAAAAGAATTCCGTTTTCGAATGGGCAGTACAATTTTTCATTTTTGGGCATCTCGTATTTCAGGATTTGCTCCATCTTTATGTAGTCATAAAGATCTCTGTAATTTCTCAAATTCACTGCACCATGAAGCTTCGAATCAACTCTCAATTTATATAATTCGATTATCTGATCTTTTGTCAGATGCATATAGTATGTGTTTTCATAGTAGTACACCTCACCATCTACAACCTTAAGATCGCAAAATTCCTCCAGTGCATGTGCCATTTCATACATCGGGTGGTATTTTGATTGACTCCTTTCCGTTCTTTCAATCTCTTCATCCTCTGATTCTAAGTCATCCTCTTTCTTTTCATCATATTTGAACAATTTTTTCAACGGGTTATTTTTCTGCGTACTTTTTTCCTTCTTTTTCCCTTTCTTCTTTTCTTTCTTCGCCGCGTTATTCCTGCAAAGTGATGCCGCAAGAACCACATCGGTTTCATCGCTGTTATCCGGGTACCACTCACCATCCTCTGCGTCGAAGCTATCGTCCAAAGATTTTAGAAAAAAGTCACCTCCCTGACAGTCAAAATTATTTTTGTTTTGCTTGCCCATAATATCGCTCCTTTGTACATATTCCTTTTTAGGGGTACTTTTATTGTGCCACTAATAAAATTTATAGGTGTGGGCAAGCCAAAAATTATTTAATCGAATTTTCGTCATTTTATTTTCGTCTCATATTTTATCTATTCATATCGTTCATACTTTATTCATATCCCAAAAGAAAAATACCCTTACGCGAAAACTATTTTTCGCGTAAGGGTATTCACTTTATTTCGATTCCTTGTTTTCTAGAGACTTTAGAAATTCTTCTACTGCTTCTTCATCCCTGTATAGACTCATATAAAATCTATACTCTTCCGTTACTTTATCTCGACATTTATCCAAAGCCTTCGTAACCCTTTTAAAAATTCCTCTTTGCCCCTCTGATGTGCATTTAAGCGATTGCATTTCGTTCACCATAGTAATCAAACTTTGTAACGCCTCTTCTGTTTTGCCGCTTCCTGTTCCAAATAATTCCGTCAACCGATTCTCTATTATGCCCTCTTCAAACTTCATTTTCGGATTATTGGCCAAGGAATACATTCCCTCTTTTATTTGATCTTTCACTCTTTCATCCAGCTCTTCTACTTTTTTTGACTTTATGCACCCTATAATGTCATACTCTATGTGCTCACAATCTTCATCATTTCCCATAAACAGCTTAAAGAATTCACAATTTTGCTCTGTAAGATAGATGTATCCTCCCCTTGACAGATAGCTATATGCTGGAACATCCGAATCCTGCATTTGTCCCATTACAATATTAAACTTGCTTGTAAATTCATATTGTAACGCTCTCAACTTGCTTACTACAGCTCCCCCATCTGTCGAAATCTCTGACTCGACACTTCTTTCTGTTATTCTTTCTTTCCAATTCGGAAGCTTGCCAGTTTCTCTTTCTCTCAATATATTTAGCAAAAATTGTCTAAGTGTAATGTATCCCTTTTCTATATTTTCTATTTCTGCTAAATCCACCTTGTCTATCGTTGCTTCTCTTACCTTTTCTCCAATGCGTCTATATCTTCCAACAATCTTTTCTAATTTTTCTTTTCTTTCTTTTTCTAGTTTCTTTATAGATACGATGTATTTTTTATCTATCAATTTTTTCTTTCGTTCAATTCTTCGCTCTACTCTTTGCATCTCACGGTATTGACATTCCATATGTTGGGAAATTTTTTCAAGATAAGTTTCGTTTGCTTCTGTTAACTGCTCCATCAGTTCTGCTTTTTTCATTTCTTTTGTAAGTCTGCCCACAACCATTTTCCTCCTAATATACAAAAACCTCCCCGGCAAAACCATTCAGTTTCACCGGGGAGGTTTATCATACGCTTATCTTCCCATGTTTTGCACGATTAGTACATTTTCATGCAACAATCTTACTTTCTGGGATTTTTGATGGCAGCCTGCGCAGCGGCGAGGCGGGCAATAGGCACACGGAAGGGAGAGCAGCTGACGTAGTCCAGACCGACGTTGTGGCAGAACTCCACGCTCGTGGGATCGCCGCCGTGCTCACCGCAGATGCCCAGGCCCAGGTCGGGACGGGTCTCACGGCCATCGTGTGCGGCCATCTTCACCAGCTTGCCCACGCCGATCTGATCCAGGTGCTGGAACGGATCGCTCTCGTAGATCTTGTTCTCGTAGTAAGCGCCCAGGAACTTGGCAGCGTCATCACGGCTGAAGCCGAAGGTCATCTGGGTCAGGTCGTTGGTGCCGAAGCTGAAGAACTCAGCCTCCTTGGCGATCTCGCCGGCAGTCAGGGCTGCACGGGGGATCTCGATCATGGTACCGACCTGATACTTCATGTCAACGCCAGCAGCAGCGATCAGCTCATCAGCGACCTTGACCACAACGTCCTTGACGAACTTCAGCTCCTTGACCTCGCCGACCAGCGGGATCATGATGTGCGGGGTGATCATGCAGCCGGTCTCAGCGGAGACGTTCAGGGCAGCTTTGATCACAGCGCGGGTCTGCATAGCAGCGATCTCGGGATAGGTGACAGCCAGACGGCAGCCGCGGTGACCCATCATGGGGTTGAACTCGTGCAGAGAAGCAACCACGTTCTTCAGGTCATCGAAGGTCATGCCCATATCGGCAGCCAGCTCCTTGATGTCCTCGTCCTTGGTGGGCAGGAACTCATGCAGAGGGGGATCCAGGTAGCGGATGGTCATCGGGCGCTCACCCATGATGCGGTACATGGCCTCGAAGTCACCCTGCTGGAACGGCTCGACCTTAGCCAGAGCAGCTTCGCGCTCTTCCACGGTACGGGCGCAGATCATCTCACGGACAGCCTTGATGCGGTCCTCAGCAAAGAACATGTGCTCGGTACGGCACAGGCCGATGCCCTCAGCACCCAGGTCAACGGCCTGCTGTGCATCGCGGGGGTTATCGGCGTTGGTCATAACCAGCAGCTGGCGGGCAGCATCGGCCCAGCCCATGAAGCGGTTGAAGTTCTTGTTGCCGGTAGCGGCCACGGTTGCGACCTGCTCGCCGTAGATGTTGCCGGTAGAACCATCGATGGAAATCCAGTCGCCCTCAACGAACTTGTGGCCGTTGATCTCGAAGGTCTTGGCCTCCTCATCGATCTTGACCTCGTTATCATTGCCGCAGCCGGAGACACAGCAGGTGCCCATACCACGGGCAACAACGGCTGCGTGGCTGGTCATGCCGCCGCGGACGGTCAGGATGCCCTGAGACACCTGCATGCCCACGATGTCCTCGGGAGAAGTCTCCAGACGGACCAGAACGACCTTCTTCATCTTGCCGGACTTGACCATCTCCTCTGCTTCCTCAGCAGTAAAGACGATCTGGCCGCAGGCGGAACCGGGAGAAGCTGCCAGGCCCTTGCCGACGACTTCGGCGGCCTTCAGGGCAGCGGCATCGAACTGGGGATGCAGCAGGGTATCCAGCTGCTTGGGCTCCACGCGCAGGACAGCCTCCTGCTCGGTGATCATGCC
>ENA-ORCP01000319-ORCP01000319.1-human-gut-metagenome-genome-assembly--contig:-NODE-319-length-42738-cov-5.395115_pt1 | contig 42738 bp, 41 predicted proteins | sample MGYA00242990_ERZ507991 | MGnify/ENA primary metagenome ERZ507991 (study PRJEB26167, sample SAMN06115496) | human gut metagenome | host: Homo sapiens | place: China:Henan | collected 2015-05-07 | study... | reverse complement strand
GTATGGTCTTGGTGGACTGTTCGTATATGCCGCCTTTCTTCCATAGTTCTGCGTCGAACACCCGGAAATTGCCGAATGGAATGTTTGAGGCTATGACATCAAAAGATGTATGTTCAAGCCGTTGTTCTGCGATTGTCTCAAAACCAGCCGTATAGGTTCCGGTATCATCGTTAAGCAGGGCGAGGATTATGCCTGTCAGCGTGTCCTTTTCAAAAGCATAGGACTTGGTGCCGTTCATGGCGACTGGCAGGAAGCCGCCGATGCCTGCGCTCGGCTCAAGGAACATGCGCATGGTAAGTCCGTGCATCTTGAATGTGGTATGTATCTGCCCTGCAACCGTATTTATTATAAAGGCTGGGGTGTAAAATGCTGTCAGTACCGATGTCTTGATACTGTCAAGAGTGGCGTTATACCATTCGGGATTGTCGGCTGAGAATTTGCGGAGCGCAATCAGCAAGCGGTCAGCCATTTCCTTCATGTTTTGAGGGAATGGTTTGTCAGTGCCGAGGTTCAGTACCTCTTTGATGCCGCCGAAGCCCGAATAGAGCGACAACGCCTTTTTCTCTTGCTCGGTAGCCTTTCGCTTCTGCGAGAGGACGGTCAGTGCGGTTTCTATCGCCCTGACATTATCCTCAAATGATTTTAGTTTACTGTATGCCATATATCTGATTTTTTCTTTCCCTCTCGTTGGATCCGTTTGGTCCGTCTGAGGGCTGTCTAAAGATTTCAGGCATTTCAGGGGAGGCGCAAGGGGCAATAAGGCAAATTCACAGCGTAGCCGTGACCTCCGGCCTCGATTTGACATTTGCCCCGGCCTCCAACTTTGCCGCAGAATCTATGGCAGCCCTCACGGGCCATCGGCTTAATTCATATAATGGTACCCTAATTCAACTTTATAAAAGGAACTATAAGAGGTAGGCAATGGTGTCTTAGAAATGGGAAACATTGAGTATAACAGGTTAGAGCGACTGTCAAAACGGCAATCGGTTCGTTTAGGACGGATTGCCGTTTTCGGTTCAGTCGCAGATGATTACATCATCAAGGCTCAGGGTTACTTGTTGACCTGATGTCAGGCGCACTACATATTGATTGCCGGAATCATCGACAATTTCTCCGCAGTCGTTGTCTCGCCAACTGTCAAGCAAAGTGCAGAAGCACCCGATTACGCTGTTCTCAAAATCTTCCATGTTATTGTAATGTTTACCCGAGGCTCGGAGAGTGAGCCTCGGGCATGGATGAGACTTCGGATTAAGAAGCGATGGCTTCAGGCTGGGGTTCCACCATTGAGGCCGGTTTTGCAATCGGCTTTACGCTTCGTGCTGCGAGGATAATGCGGTGGCGGCTCTCTCCCTCGGCGTTCTTCCACTCGTTAGGCTTGAGCTGCCCCTTGACTTCCACAAGGATACCCTTTCTGATGGTGTCGAATGACGAGAGATTGGTGTTCTTCGCCCACTTCTCGACCGTGATTAGCGAGGACTGGCGTGTAACCTCGCCTGTCGCCTTGTTGGTTACTCGGTTGCTTACTGCGAGAGCGAAGCGGATGACGCTTGCCTCGGTGCAGGTGGTGATTTTCGGCTCGGTGGCTACGAAACCACGGACTACGGTTGTGTTCACGATGTTCTTTTTGCCATTGTTGGCGTTGGTGTTGTTAGCTTCCATTTTTCGTTGATGCTAAAAGGTTAATGATATGTTGTCTGTGAAGCGATTGTTTTTCTTACCCTTACTTTATGAGACCATTTCCGTAAGGGGCCGAATCAATTTTTTCGGCAAATCATAAAGGACGTGAAACCGGTGGATTAAGACAAGGCTGCCACAGCAGCACAGGTGATGCCGTGGCACGCGCCGCCGGGCCTTGACATATCCACGAGCGGCCTTAACTTCGCCGACCTAAAAATCGATGGCACCCTTTCGGATGGTACTTGAAAAGACCTCGGTCTAAAAATGATGCCCGAAATTATAGATGGGTTAAATAATCAGTATAGAACAGGTTAATCCGAAATAGAAAAGTATGAAAGGGAGGGAAGGCATATCAGTGTGGATTATAGGATTGCTGACATGAAGAGTGTTGTTCAAGGGAGCCTGTAAGGATAAGCATAAGTGGAGAGTGGCGCAACCTATGCTTATCCTGAAAGCGAGTCTGAGCTACATTCTTCGGCTATCCGCTTTGACAGGCAAGTGTCTTTCTGAGCAATGCGATATTGCTTTGAAAGACTCTTGCCCAAAGTAATCCGCGTGTATGCCGGGAGGGGCGCAGCGATATAATGGGAAATCTGTTGACACATAAAGGTGTCCAGAATAAATCAGATACAAACGGTGTATCCGGTGAACATAAGAAAAGCGATCCTAAGACCGCTTCTCTCGATAAGGAATGAAAGCCTCATGCGGCTTTCTTTGACTTCTTGGAAGATTTCTTGGCGGAAGCCTCGGGCTTTGCCTCATCTTCAGGAGTGCGGTGGAACTTGACTGCCACGAGGACGATACGCTGGTTCTTCTTGCCGTCGGTACCGGTCCATTCCTCAGGCTTGAAGTAGCCGGAGACTGTGATGTGCTCGCCTTTCTTGAGGCGGTCGAAGGAATCGAGGTTCTCGTTCTTGCGCCATGCCTCGATGTTGATGAGGGCTGACTTGTAGGCGGTCTCACCGGCCTGGTTCTTTTCGGCGCGGCTTACCGAGATGGCGAAGCGGGCTACCGATGCGGTGTCGAAGTTGCGGATCTGGGCGTCGTTTGCGATGAAGCCGGAGAGTTCGAAGGTGTTGCTGATTTTCTTCATGTCTGAAAATTTTTAGAAGTGAGTAAATTAATTTTATGTGCATTTCAGGGTGTGCGGCTTCAGTGGCAGCCAAGGGTTGAGTGAAACAATACTCTTACCATAAGAGAGGCACGAACCTATGGGAAGGAAGATTTTTCACCCGTTCATTGGCAGAGCGACCAAGCAGAAGCGACCACAGGACATCATCAAGATGTCGCAGCATACAACCTTTGCGCAGTAAAATGATTGGCTCTAACTTCGCCCGGAAAATTTGACATGGAAAGGAATCGAGACACCTGCTCTCTGGTTCGCAGACAGTCTCAGATACTCCGACACAACATTAGAGAGCTGGGCTACCTTGACGCAAGCTGTCTGACCATGCCGTCATGAGGGCGCAATCAGTTCTCCAACATCAATGGAGCAACGAGAAAAACATTCGACCGCATTCAATGGCATAGCACAACAGAACCTGATATCAAAAGAGGACTCGGGCACCGCCAGCAGAAGCGAATCATACGAGATTAATAAGTCAGACAAATTCCACTTGAAATGCCTGAAACTGACACGCCCGACGATAAGAAGTCAAAAGGTTGCTACCAGCAGTATTAAGAGTCGGTCTTCGGCAGCTTTGATGGCGTGAGCCGTTATATCAAATGCCGTTAAAACAGGAAGTGCCAATGACAAACGCTATGTGATGCTCATTCCTCTCTGCTTTGTCATCTTAAAAGCGGTTTCGCTTGCGAAGTCAAATGTAAAGTAAAATGCGGAATGAAATGCAGACCCAAATGCGGGACCGAATGTAACTACATAAAAAATACATAAAAAAGGCCTCAGAGAAAATCTGAGACCCTTCAGAGGTGATAAGAATGGTGTTCAGTCATCCCATCTCTTAGGCTTTCGTTTTACTGTGCCTGTCATCATCTGGGTTATTTCTTCCAGACTCATCTTGCTTATACGGCGACTGTCTTCAACCCATTTAATGAGTTCTGATCGACGAAACAGCAATTCCTTGGCCGGCTTGTAATGGGGGATAAGACCTTTCTGAGCCAACTTGTAGATAGTCGGCTTCTTCAGATGGACTACCTCACAGGCTGTCTCAAGGTCTATAAAGCCTTCGGCCTGAACCGTTTTGGATTGATTTTGAAGCCTTTTGGACATACTCGTGAGTTCCTTGGTCATGTAGGACATCTGCTCTTTCATTTCTGCAAGTATTTTGGGCATTGTATCGAATGAGGGTGTATTATCCATATTATTCTAATTTTCAGACGTGATTACTGATGGAATTTGCTGTTTGTTTTAGAAGCCGGTAGCTGGGAACACATGAGGTATGAGGGGTTGGTCAAGCGGTATGAGCTTGAGAGTAAAAGTACCTTCTTTGATAGCCAGTTTCGTCTGGATAGTATCAACGGCAACATCTGAGAACATTATCTTGAAGGTATCCTTAAGGAACCAGGCTATCTGAATATTGGATTTTTTGAGACGTTTCCCGATGTTCCAGCCAAAATGATATAGGTCATTCGAGGTGACACCGTCCAATTTAACTGTAATATCATCCGACACATCTTTGCCTTTGGCAAGCTGCTGAATGTTGTTGCGTAAAACCTGTATCTGATCCTCAGACAAGTGTCTCTCAAAAGTGAGGGAAGAATACGAGAGGATGTCATCCATAATACAGGGTTCTTTATTTGAATCAGTTGCTGTGAGAATAGATGTCTGAGGCCTTCTGCTTTCTTGTTCACCAGAATCGTTTGAATTACGAGAGTCGCAGAATTTAGGCACTATATAGTAGGCGGATATGAGATATACTATATATCCTGTGCCGCATACAAGTGATAATACGAATATCGTATGAAAGACTGCAAGGAAAATATCGGAGGTTTCCGTTATCATTCGTGTATAATCGGAGACTCCGATGCCAAGCGCCGACATCGTTACAACGGTGAGATATGCTCTTGACCAAGGGGATTTATAAGGGGCTTTCATATTAACGATATGTATTATTTCAATTTTGAGTTTGTTATTTTCTAATAGAATAACGCATGAGAAATACCCTGAAAATCAATGTTATGATTTGTTATAAAGTGCGTCGGATTTTATATTTCCATCCATTTCGGCTGAATGGAAATCCACCGTGTGCGAATTTCAAAAATAGGATTGAGCTCTTGAATGAATTTCTTTTGAACTGAAATCTTTCAAGTTCTGACCTTTACAAATACCGCGATATATTATGCATATTAAACACACAAAAGGACACCCCGAAGGGCATCCTTTCAACACAAGGTACAAATAAGGGCTATTTCAGTTTTATCTTATCGACGGTTTCACGCTTCTTGGAAGATACGAGATCTGCATATATCTGGGTCGTTACGACTGATTTGTGAGTCAGCATCTTTGAGACTGTGTAAATGTCCGTACCAGCGGCAATCTGAAGGGTGGCGTATGTATGGCGGAAGCAGTGAAACGTGATATGCTTCTTGATGCCGGAAGCCTCAATCCAGTTCTTGAGCGGCACATTGATCATAGAACGTGTCAGTCCCTTGAAAACCTTGCCTTCACCTCGTTCCCCACAGAGTTCAAGAGCCTCGTAACTTATCGGCAGAATTGCCTCGGTGGATGTCTTCTGCGTCCTGATTCTGACACATGGCCCTTTGTCGGGAGCAATGCGGAGATTGTTCCATGTCAGGTTCTCTATATCACTGATACGCAACCCCGTGAGGCAAGAGAATAGGGACGCTCTTTTCAGGACATCAATCTTGCAGGGCGTTTTGGCGAGTATTATGAGTTCGTCCTGAGTGAGATACTCTTTTTGAACGTCTTCCCATTCTATCTTGTCGAGATAGTCGTTGATGTTCTCTTTCAAGAGCTTATCCCTGTAAGCTACTTTCAGTAGCCCTCTGAAAGTCGAGAAGTAACCGGCGATAGAGTTCTGTGAAAGTTTTCTATGCGTCAGGCGCAGATTATTGGCTGTCAGAAGGTATTCACGGAACTTTGTGCATAGTTCCACCGTCACCTCTTCAAAGAGACATTTCCCTTTGACGAAGATCTCGAAGTGACGATAGACAATTTCCCATTTCTGGGGTTTGCCTTTGCACATCTTTTTGAAGTAGTCAAGGAAGTCTGCCTTCTCTTGATGTCGGTCCATGAATCCGAACTGCTTGTTGATTACCTGTTCCTGACGACGGCAACGGATGAGTTCGCCTTGTGTGAGCATTGCTTCATTATAATCTCTTTCCATGTCATTTTTCGGTTCGGCATAGATATAGAAGCCGAGAAATTCCCGGCGAGACAGACGCCCTGTATGGGGATTACGGACTGCGGGCCAGTAATCGAGATACAGAGACAGGCGGCCTTTTGTTATAGGTTTCTGCCGCAGATATACCTTAGCACATGTAGCCATAGTTTTTCATTTTTTGCAAATATGTGGAGTTATTCCCCGGTTGGTAAGTTATTGAGGTACAACTTTGGAAAAACTTGCAACCGGATTAGATTGAAGGTGGAGTGAAGATGTTCTCAAACAGTGCATCTACTTCGTCTTTTGCGAGATAGCAATATTTGCCGACCATTTTCTTCTTGACCTTGTAGGTCTTGATATAATAGTGAAGTTGGTCGCGTGACATGTTGAACTTCTCGGTTGCCTCGGCAATGCTGTACCATTCCGGTTCAACAGGCTCGGCAATACCTTTTGCCGCATCAAAATGTTTCTTTGAATAGCGGACTTCCTTACCTTCCTTCTTCTTGGGTATTCCAACTTTTGAAACAAGGCAATATATCGCCGGGAGGGTCATGCCAAATATTTCCTGGATTTCAGCAACAGAATACCATTCTGTTATTTCTTCAACAGAAGTATCTTTTTTGCCGAATATCATGTCGCAGTGTTTCTTGCTCCAGTAGGTCTTACCGTGCTGTGTGACTTTGGGAATATTCTGCTGTTTGGCGGCTTTGAAAAGCCATGAATTGCTGATGGAGAATTTTTCCAACACTTCCTTGGTTGTGTAAAACTCGGTGATTGGTTCTCTATCTTTCTTAGAAATGCCTGAAGGATCAATCGGTCGAGCCGTAATCATCTCATCTATATCTTTACGATAGATTACTGTCCAGTGACTCGTTATCCGATGTGCTTTTAAGAGGCCCCGATATATCAGCTTATATACACCATCTCGTGTAAAGCCTAATAATTGGGCTGCCTCCGAAACGGTCAAATACTCTTTGTCCTTTATATCTTCAACCTTCTTTTTTTGTTGGCTTCTTTGTGAAGCTGTTTCGGCTCGCTGTTTTTTCTCCTGCCTCTTCTTATCCTTATAGGCATGGGATGAGCAACGGTGTGAGCAGAATTGAGTCGAGAGTTTTTGAGCCTCAAACTCTTTTCCACACCATGCGCAGATTTTTTTGATTCTGATGACTGAAGTTGCCATTTTTTCCTTGTTTATTTCGCCACTCATTTCGCCAAATTTGTATATCCACGTATACCGATGTATATGGGTGTATACATCATCTATCATCTCGCTGGAGTGGTTTTCAACCGATGACGATGAGAGCCAAATGAGGTACAAAAACGAGGAAAAAATAACTTGAAAACGACCACAAACGATTAAAACGCCGACAAGCAGACATAAAGAAAGGCACTCATTATGAGCACCTTTCTGATATTTGGTGATATATTTTAATCGGTTTTAATACTTACATCATTTCCCGATGCAGAAGCGGGAGAAGATGGTGGAGAGGATGTCGGTGGTGGTGATGGTGGCGGTGATGGTGGAGAGGTGGTGGATGGTTTCGCGGAGGCCTTGGGCTATGAGGTCGCCGGGAAGGTTGCTGTCGAGGCCGTCAAGGATGGCCGCGGAGCTGCGAAGGGCTAAACCGAGGGCTTGGGCGTGGCGCGCGTTGGTCACGAGGAGGCCTTCATCGGCGCTGCCGTTGTCAATGCGTGCGCACTGTTCGAGGCCTTGCAGGAGGGCGTCGATTCCGGTGGCGTTCTTTGCCGATATGTGGATTATGTTGGCCTGATGGCCCAGCAGTTGCTGCAGTGAGGCGTGGGCTTCGGCTGGGTCGGTTCTGTCGGTTTTGTTTATGGCTACGATGAGGTGTGGCAGTTCGGTCAGCGAGGTTATAAGGTCGCTGTCAATTGGCTCGGCCGGATCGACCACGAGTATTACGATGCGGGCTTTGGCTATTGCGCGGCGCGAGCGCTCGATGCCTTGCCGTTCTATTGTGTCGGAGGTGTCGCGGAGACCGGCTGTGTCAATGAAGCGAAACAGATAGTCGCCCTGCTCAAGGGTTTCCTCAATGGTATCGCGCGTTGTGCCGCGTATGTCGCTCACTATTGCTCGGTCATCGCCAACGATGGCATTGAGGAGCGATGATTTTCCGGCGTTTGTAGGTCCCACGATTGCCACCGGGATGCCTTCTTTGATGGCGGTTCCTGCGGCAAAGGATTTGTGGAGTCGGCTGACTTCTGTGTTAATGTTGGCTGCAATTTCGCGCAGCTGTGTGCGGGAGGCAAATTCAACCTCTTCTTCCGAAAAGTCGAGTTCGAGCTCGAGCAGTGCGGAGAGGTCAATGAGTTTGTCGCGGAGTGAGTTGAGCTTGCGCGAATAATCGCCTCGCATTTGGCTGAGGGCAATGCGATGGGCGGCACGTGAGTTGGAGGCAATGATGTCGGCAACGGCTTCGGCTTCGGCAAGGTCCATGCGGCCGGCAGTGAATGCGCGGCGGGTAAATTCGCCCGGCTCGGCGAGGCGGCATCCCGCATTTATGAGGCTGCTGATGAGTTCGCGCTGAACGAAGCGCGAACCGTGGACGGAAATCTCCACTATGTCATCGCCGGTGAATGAGTGAGGGGCGCGAAACACTGTGGCCACGGCTTCATCGAGCTGCTTGCCTTCGGAGTCGGATATCCGACCGAAATGGGCGGTGTGGGTTTTTGCTTCGGAAAGGGGAGTGCGGCCAGTCCAGAGAGAATCTGTTATTATGATGGCATCGGGGCCTGATACTCGCGCTACTGCTATTCCTCCTATTCCGGGAGGGGTGGATATGGCGCAGATGGTGTCGGTGCGATTCATTTTGCGTGGACTTTTTTCTTATGTGTACTCCAATAGTGGAAATCGTTTTGGGCTTCAACTATGTTCTCGATGCTGTCGGGGAGGGCGGCGAAGAAGTCATGGCCTGTCACTCTCTCTACCTCATCAATGCTTACTGCGGCAGCCTGCATTCCGCCCGGAACTTTGTCGTTGGGCATGATGAAGCCGATGCCTCGCGGGTCATTGTCGGCAAGCGACAGTATGACTTTGAAGAAACGTGCCGGCACCGTGACGCGGTTGTCGCCGATTCGGTCAATAGGTTTGTCTGTCAGTATCGGGCCGCACACTATGTAGATTGCGCCGTCGGTTTGCGCCCACAGGCGGCATTTCTCCTCAAGGTTTTTCCATGCACCCGTGTTGAGCGATTTTGCCTGAGGTGAAATGTTGGCCATGGAGAAAGAACTATGCATGGCATCGGCCGACCATTTCATGTCTCCTGCCGGAGCCATGTGGCCGCGGTCGTAACCTGAATAGTTGTAGTCAAACGGGTCGGCGCAGCCTTCAACTGATTCATCGCAGTAGAATTTTGTTTCACGTTTCACTGCACCATCCGTCTCGGTGGCACTCAGTTCCCATGCTACCCAGTTAGGCTGATGATGGACCGGATTGAAGGATATGTCCATTCCGGGGTAAATCACTTTTTGGTCGGGGAGCAGTGCAGGATTGGTTTTTACGTCAAGCAAGCTTCCGTTGACCCGGATTGATGAATTTTTTTCTGTCGGTTCATTTATCGTGTCGCGTGTTTCTTTGCCTTGATTGGCCCAGATTTGCCATGCACCAACCATGAGAGCGCACAGCACCAGGCCGGCTATGAAGTTTGATGAGGAGGATTTCTTTTTCTGTGTCATTTGGGGAAATTGTTGATTATGCGGGCAATGGCGGCTGCATCGGCAACTGATGTGCAGTCGCTTATAGGGAGGCTCAGTATTTCATCTGCCAGCTGCTCGGTCACAGGGAGCGGCTGATGGCGCAATGTTGCGAAACATGGCTGCATGTGGGGCGGAACGGCATAATGGATGTCGGTGCCTACACCGTTTTCGGCAAGATACCGCTGCATGGCGTCACGTTGGCCCCCGGTTACGCGGATAACATACTGATGCCATACGCAATCATTGACCCAAGGCGAAATGCAGGGCTTGATTACGAGCGGATGGTCAATCACGTTGTTATAGGCCACAGCACGCTCAAATCTGCGGGCATTTGTGCCGTCAAGGTCGGGAAGTTTGGCACGCAGCATCGCGGCCTGAATCGGATCCATGCGGCAGTTGAGTCCAACGTAGATATTGTGATAGCGGCGGGGGGCACCATAATTTGCCAAGGCTCTCACAGTTTCGGCGAGTTCGTGCGAGTGAGTGACGACAGCTCCTGCATCGCCGAGGGCTCCGATGTTTTTAGTGGGATAAAAGCTGAATGCGCCCGCGTGTCCGAGAGCGGCGGCTCTGCGGGAACCGAAAAGTCCGTCGGCCGATGAAATCGCACCGATGGCCTGGGCAGTGTCCTCAATTACTAACAGGTTGTGGCGCTGGACAGTAGCGGCTATTTCCGCATCCCATGCCACGCGTCCGAAGAGGTGTACGGGCATCACCGCACGCGCATTCGGATTGGAGCGCACAGCATCATCAATAGCCTTAGCAGTTATGTTAAAAGTTTCGGGCGAAGGATCAACGGTTATGGGTTGCAACCCGGCTTGCACGATTGCCAGAATTGAAGCTATGTAAGTGTTGCCTGCAACGATCACTCCATCACCCGCCGCCAGCCGACCCATCTCCCGCCAGGCGAGCAGAATCAAGCGCAGAGCGTCGAGACCGTTGCTTACGGCTACGGCGCAGGGAGCCTGACATATTTCAGCGAGTTCTTTCTCAAAAGCCTCTACTTCCGGACCGCCTATGAAACGGCCTGAGTCAATCACTCGTTCGGAGGCCTCCTTGAGCGACTGAAGATAACGGCTGTTGACAGTGGCGAGGTCAAGAAAGGGATATTTCATTTGCATGATTTCAGGCTTATAAACTGGTTAAAGTCACGCACATAGTCTGCTTCATCGTAGTTGGTTGAAGAAATGGCAAGCACCACGCATCCCGATGAGAAATCATGGAGCGTGCGCCAAAGTCCCGGAGGAATATATAGGGCTTCATTTGGGCGTCGCAGAGTGAAGGTTCGGTTCTCAAAGCCGTCGCACACCGTAACGTCGAAACATCCGCTTACAGCAATCAGCAGGCGCTGTTCTCGGAAATGGGAGTGGCCACCGCGTTCCGAATCGGTTGGAATGTCAAAGATGTAGTAGAGCCGTTTGATATCAAATGGAATATTGCCGCCGTTTTGGGCCACAGTGAGCGTGCCTCGCGGATTAACGTGAGATTCAAGCTGAATTATGCGGCAGTCGGCCACAGTTGTGTCAGGATGCTTAGTCATCGCGTTCGTTTGCTATCAGTGAATCAAAAAGCTCCTTGTCGCGGATATAGTCGCTCTCATCATAGAGAGTGTCGGTAACCACGAGAGCCACAGAGTTGGTGGCGAAATTGTCAATGCATCGCCATGTCAGAGGTGGTACAAGCAGTCCCGTGTCAGGGCGCGAAAGGGTGAAGCGTCGGATTCCGTCTTCGTTTTCCACCGTGATGTCAAACGACCCCGATAGCGCCACAATCACCTCCGTAGCTCTCCGGTAGGCGTGGCCATCGCGATAGTTCCCTGCCGGCACATCATAAATCCAATAGGCGCGCCGCGGAGCGAAAGGGAGTGCGCCCGGAGGCTCAAGCACCGAGAGGTTGCCCCGGGGATCGGAAAAACGGACTATGTCAATCAGTAGAGCCTTGTCAGATACCATTGTCGGCCAGATTTAAGAGATAACGGCCATAATGGTTGGCTTTCATGGGCTGGGCGATAGCGCGAAGCTTCTCAGCCGAAATCCATCCTTTACGGTAAGCAATTTCCTCAAGTGCCGCCACCTGAAAGCCCTGACGCTTTTCAATGGCCTCGACAAAGGATGATGCTTCACTGAGCGAATCGATTGTGCCGGTGTCGAGCCACGCGAATCCTCGCCCGAGACGTTGCACTCGCAGAGTCCCGGCTTCAAGGTAGGCCTGATTCACCGAGGTGATTTCAAGCTCGCCTCGGGCCGAGGGTTTCACCTGAGCGGCGATGTCTACGACCGATGGCGGATAGAAATAGAGCCCCACAACGGCAAGATCGGATTTCGGCATGGAGGGTTTCTCCTCGATGGATATGGCACGCATCTGCGAATCGACCTCCACCACGCCAAAACGCTGCGGGTCAGTAACCTGATATGCGAATACCGAAGCTTCGCCCGCAGCGGCATGAGCCGCCGCCTCCATAAGCATTCCCGTGAAGCCCTGGCCATAGAAAATGTTGTCGCCCAGAACGAGGCTCACCGGTTCGTTGCCAATGAAATCGCGACCAATGATGAAAGCCTGGGCCAATCCGTCGGGACTTGGCTGGACGGCATAGGAGAAATTCACACCAAGTTCGCATCCATCGCCAAGCAGGCGGCGGAACGAAGGGAGGTCATCGGGGGTGGATATAATCAGGATATCTCGGATGCCCGCGAGCATGAGGGTGGACACCGGATAATAAATCATCGGCTTGTCATAGACGGGAATCAGCTGTTTCGATATTCCTTTGGTTATAGGGTAAAGGCGTGTGCCGGAGCCGCCTGCCAGGACTATTCCTTTCATAATGAGGGGAGGTTATCGGTTGGAATACATTTCATCGTAGTAGCGCTGATAGTCTCCGCTGGTCACACTGTCAGTCCATTCGGTGTTGTCGAGATACCATCTTACTGTCTTCTCGATTCCTTCGGTGAACGGCGTTTCGGGATACCAGCCGAGCTCAGTGGCAATCTTCGTGGGGTCAATGGCGTAGCGCATATCGTGGCCGGGGCGGTCGGTGACATAGGTTATCAGCCCGTCATTGATGTTTTCCATCGGATGACGGAGCAGTTTGCGGTAGGCAGGCTCCTCTTCCATTATGCGGCGTATGATTGCAATGACCGTTCGGACAATAGTGATGTTCTGTTCCTCATTGAATCCGCCTATGTTGTAGATTTCACCCATTTTTCCCTCGCGAAGCACTATATCTATAGCTTTGGCATGGTCATCGACGTAGAGCCAGTCGCGTACATTCTCGCCTTTTCCGTAGATGGGCAGCTGTTTTCCTTGAAGAATGTTGTTGATGATGAGAGGAATGAGCTTTTCGGGGAACTGAGCGGGGCCGTAGTTATTGCTGCAACGGGTAATGTTGACGGGGAGTCCGAAGGTCTCGCTATAGGCCAGCGTGATAAGGTCGGCCGAGGTCTTTGAGGCTGAATAAGGCGAGCGGGGTGCCAGCGGAGTCTCTTCGGTGAAGAAGCCGCTGCCGAAGGTGTGGAGGTTCTTGCGTCCTTCAACCACGCGCTCCACTTCGCCCTCGAGTTTCAGCTCGTGAGGCTCGGCGAAATCGCGGCTCAGCGAGCCATAAACCTCATCGGTGCTTATCTGCAGGAACCGCTTGCCCTCCTTATATGTCGGGCGTCCGTTGTCATCCTTGCCGGTGAGCCAAGCTTTGCGGCAGCACTCGAGCAGATTGTGGGTGCCGAGGATGTTTGTTTCCAGAAACAGGCGAGGATTGGTGATGGAGCGGTCCACGTGTGACTCGGCTGCGAAGTTCACCACATAGTCGGGGTCAAATTCCCCAAGCAGCTTCTCAACGAGGGCGGCATCGCCTATGTCGCCGCGCACAAAGTCAACGTTGTCGCGCTTCAGGTCATCGCTTATGGTGCCGAGGTTCCCGGCATAGGTGAGGGAATCAAGGACAAGAATGCTGATTTCGGAGTCCCATTTCGCAAGAAGGTATTTCACGAAATTGGCTCCGATGAAACCGGCACCTCCGGTTATGAGATAGCGTTTCATTTTGAGCGATGTTTATTTCTTTGACGGACAGTTGTGGCGATGACCTTTGCCGTCGCATGCGGGCTTTGCTTTGGCGCATTCGCTGTGGCCATTGTTGTGATGGCCGTCGCATTCTTTTGAATTGTGTTTGCAGTCCTTGTGGCCGTTGGCGCAGTTGCCGTTATGCTTTGGAGCCGATGTGGTAGTTGCCGTATAGCCTATCTTCTGAAAAGCGGCAGCTATCTTTTCGGGAGTGGTCTTGGCCGGGTCATAGCTGACGGTCACTATTTGGTCGCAGAGGCAAGTGCTTATCTCTTTCACTCCCTTCTGGTAGCGGAGATTGGTCTTTATCCGGTTCTCGCAATTCTGGCAAGACATTTCGGGCGACACTTTGAAATAGACGGTGGCTTTGTCGGCTGCCATAACTGTAACGGCCATCATGATGGCGAAAACAAGAGTGAGAAAACGTTTCATGATTCTTCGGGATTTTTTTATGAGTTCATTTGTTCTTTTCGTTTTAGAATACAAATATAGCAAAAACTTTTCAGAGTTAGATTGAATTTAACGATTGAATTTTTTTGGCGTATTTGAGCGGATAACTTTTTTTGAGGAAAAATAAACAAAAAAAAATATGGGGTGTTAGATTATTACAGATGAAGAAATAGACTTGATTATGGTAAGTTCGCCGTATCTGCCAAGATTAAGTTAAATTTGACAAAAATATTATCTTTGTGCCGATTTTATCAACATTAATCAAAATTCAAAATGAAAAAATTATTCCTTATCGCTATCGCAGCTGCCGGTATGATGACAGCGCAAGCACAGCAAGCTTTAGAAGCCACTAATTTTGGCTCGAATTGGTCGATAGGTGTCGAAGGCGGCGGAATTACACCCCTTCGTGACGGTTCTTCCTTCATCGGCGACATGCGTGGCGCATTTGGCGCTCACATTCAGAAGCAGATTTCGCCTGTATTCGGACTCGGTGTCGAAGCTTTTGCCGGAATCAACACTTCTTACCGACTCTCAAAGACAGCCATTGACAACACCTATGTAGGTGCTTATGGTACAGTCAACTTCATGAACCTCTTCGGAGGATACAAATGCGCTCCCCGCTTATTTGAAATCGAAGCTCAGGCAGGTGCCGGCTGGGGTCACAACTATATGAACGGCGCTGGCGACTGGAACTACTTCGCAACCAAAGCAGGCTTGAATTTCAACTTCAATGTCACTGACCATCTTACTCTCTCGGTTAAGCCTGCCGTTATCTGGGACATGAGCGATGCCGGTGTAAGCCAAAGTTCTGCAGCCTACAACAAAGAAAAAGCCTCATTCACCATCTTTGCAGGCGTTTCATATAGATTTGGCAATGGCTTCCAGTGTGTTGTTCCTCAGAACAATCAGGCTGAAATTGATGCTCTTAACGCTCAGATCAATGCTCTCCGCGAGGACCTCGCAGCTTGCAACGCCGCTACAGTGGCCGCTGCCGCTACAGCCGCTGACCTTGCAAACCAGCTCGAGGCTTGCCAGAACCGTAAACCTGAGGTTGTGAAGGAAGTGAGCAACAATCTCCAGAGTGTACGTTACATCTTCTACAAGATCGGTAGCTCAGTGATTACTCCTGACCAGATGCCTAACGTTGAAATGGTTGCCTCTTACATGAAGAACCACAAAGACTCTAAGGTTGTCATAAAGGGTTATGCTTCGCAGGACGGTAATCTTGATTTCAACATCAAACTCGCTCAGGCTCGTGCCGAATCAGTTAAGAACGCTCTTATCAAGAAGTACGGTATCAAGGCTGACCGCATCAAAGCTGAAGGCGAAGGCATAGGCCACATGTTCAGCGAAAATGACTGGAACCGAGTTTCAATCTGCACCCTCGACTAATAGGATTTAACCTACAGAAAAAACATTCTCTGACTAAGTAATACACACATAGCGCCCTGTTGACCCAATCGGGTGGCAGGGCGCTTCACCATTCATTAACCATTATCAAAATATAAGTTCCTATGAAAAAGATAGCTTTACTCGCTGCGGCAGCCGTTTCATTTGCAGCTGTAAACGCACAAAACATGCTTGAACCAACCACGTTCGGCAGCAACTGGTCAGTAGGCGTTGACGGAGGTGTCACCACTCCGCTCGCAAAACATCATTCGTTTTTCGGAGATATGCGCGGCCAGTTCGGACTCCACGTGCAGAAACAGATTTCGCCTGCATTTGCTCTTGGCGTTGAAGGCGTGGCCGGCGTGAACACCTCGTCGTGGTACACCGATTATTTCACCACTTCGCTTGACCATACCTATCCAATCGCTCCCGGACGCAGCTCTACAATGATTGACAATATGTATGTTGGAGTTTATGGTTCGGTCAATCTCATGAATCTATTCGCCGGTTACAATTGCGCGCCGCGCAAATTTGAAATTGAAGTTACAGCAGGTGCCGGATGGGGACATGACTTCTACAACAAAGGCGCTCTGCTCCCTTACAGCATCGACGCACGCGACCAGAACTATTTCGCAACCAAAGCTGGCTTGAATTTCAATTTCAATGTCACGGACCATCTCACGGTTTCTGTCAAGCCGTCGGTTGTGTTCAACATGACCGGAACGGAATATCTCCCCCTCGATGTTGAGCAGACATCGGCCGCCTACAACCGCGCTAAAGCCGCATTCAATCTCAATGCCGGTGTTACCTACAACTTTGGCCCCGGTTTCCAGTGCGTTATGCCAGTCAACAATCAGGCCGAGATTGATGCTCTCAACAGCCAGATCAATCAGCTTCGCGCCGACATTGCCGCGTGTAACGCCGCCACTGCCGCCGCAGCCGCTACAGCAGCCGACCTCGCCAACCAGCTCCAGGCTTGTAAGAACCGCAAGCCTACGGTGGTGAAAGAAGTGAACAACAATCTGCAGAGCGTCCGTTACATTTTCTACAAGATTGGCAGCTCAGTGATTACCCCCGACCAGATGCCTAACGTAGAAATGGTAGCCTCCTATATGAAGCACCGTCCCAACTCCAAGGTGGTTGTCAAAGGTTACGCTTCGCAGGACGGCAACCTCGACTTCAACATCAAGCTGGCTCAGGCTCGTGCCGAATCAGTCAAGAATGCTCTTGTCAAGAAGTATGGTATCAGCGCTGACCGCATCAAAGCTGAAGGCGAAGGCATAGGCCACATGTTCACCGAGAATGACTGGAACCGCGTTTCAATCTGCACCCTCGACTAACGTTACCCTTTCCACTGATATTTTTTGCGCCCCGCCGTAGCAACATCGCCCGGCGGGGCGCTTTGTATTTGAACGATGGTTGCTGGCTAATCACCGTCCTACGGACGGCAGTGCGTTGTCGCGCCCCGCCGCCGTTTTGGCCGTTTATTTAACAAAACCTACTGAACGCATGGATTATTCAAAGCAGCTTAATGAAAATTGCGATTTGGGGTCAATTAGTGTGGTGGAATCCTCAGTCAAATGAATTACTATGCCTTTGGGCCTTCTTTCCAAGTATTCCCATATATCTTCCATAGGCGAAACTAATTCTATCTTCTTAATAGTATCCAAAAAGACACCTTGACAATATTTATGAAAGAAATAATATCGTTTATTATAGCTTGTTACAATGTCAAAAAGCTCATCTCCCATAAGCAAATCATCGCTTGCTATAACCATGGCATATAATCGTTCTGAGAAATCGGGGATTTTCTTATGCCCAGTGGACACGTCATTCTCTTCAATAAAAGAAATACCTACGGACATCATGTCTTTGAACGGTGAAACATCAATGATACTGTCAAGACGCTTTATAAATGCAGAATCTGTAATACGAGCTTCTATGGCAGTAGATTTGTATAGCTTTATCGGTTCTTTTTTCGTGAAACATGCAAGAAAAACTATATATAAAATGACTGTGATAACAAGATTCCTCATAATTCAATCTGATAAAATTCCATTAATTCACCTTTATAATTTCACGCACATCTGTAACGGGCTCGTAAACGAACTTATGTCGGTATCGAGGATGCACAAAGTAATCACTAAACTCTTTCATGTTATGGAATAAAAAGGGAGGCAGTCTTTTACGCTCCATCTTTCGGGATCCCTCTTCTGTTAAGTTGCTCTTTTCTGGTAATTCAAAATCCACTTTATAGGAGAATGGTGACAATGATTTTTTCAGATATATGCCATCAGCTCTATATTCTTTTTCGAATCCTAAACTCCAAACAGAATCACGCATTGATTTATCAATACCGTTGGGGGTTAAAATCGCTTCAGGCAAAGAAAATCTGTATTTATTCACACAATTTCGTAACCGAGTTATATCTGCTTCTAACCACCTGTAATATTCCAATGTCATTTTATCCGAAAGAATAAAAAGAGAATCCTGCGTATTCAAAATAACGTAGACAGGATATCCTCCTTGTCTTATTTTATAAAAACAGAATGTAAGAGAAGCGTCAGAAAATTCAAAAGTTTTAAAACAAGCCGATTCTTCCCTTTCTCCCTTCGGTATATCATATTCGTTTATAATGATTTTATGATTTAAAGTATCAATAACGGAATGACATTCTGCGCAAATCCAGTCATCCAATAACCGTTCCATGTGTTCATCGCCAACACGCTTGCAGTTAGAGAACATAGTTGCTGTTAGAACAATTAGTCCAACGGTTAATAGTGGCTTTAACCCTAAATTGCGGAGATAATGATTTTTCATGGGATTGAGCGGCGTTAATTGGTTTCTCGGTTGCAAGTTACGAAGTTTCAGAAAAAGAAACAAGCGAATGGCTGTAATTGTATTTGAAAATTTGGCTGAAATTGTAGGGATGCGAAATTTCGCGTCCGCTGCCGGTATGACTAATATTACTGTAAATCAGTGTGCTATGGTGTGATAATTCGCGAAATAGATTGGCCGAAGGCCATAAAGATTGCCAACCCCACCTTGATGAGGCCATCAGGCCGAATTAGGTGGGGTTGGCAATCCCGCCGACTCTTCGAGCCGTCACCATCCGGAGGAATGGCTGTATATTGTAATTGCCCGGCGGCCACATTGGTGAGATAACGCGTAAAAATAATAATGATTGTTAAATAACTGCAGTGGGGGAGGGGTTCAACTCTTTTTAAAGCCGCGGAGGAGTGAGAAACGGTAATTTTTTGTAACTTTGTCGCTGCAAATTATACTCACACGTGACTATTTTCACTCAAGATACTGTAGAAAGTTTCGTAAGACACATCAACGGAGCCACTAAAGTGGCCATTGTGTGCCACATGACTCCCGACGGCGATGCCCTCGGAGCGAGCCTCTGTCTGTGCCATACGCTGCGCAACATGGGGCTGCGCGCCGATGTGATTACGCCTGACCAACCGCCCAAAACACTGGCGTTCCTTCCGGGTGCGCGCGAAGTGACGGTGGCCTCCTATCAAACCGACAGGGCACGCCGGCTGCTTGATGCTGCCGATGTTGTTTGCTGCCTGGATTTTAATGATTTAAAGCGCATTGACCGTTTGGCGCCTGCAGTTGACGGCACGGCGGCAACGCGCATTGTCATTGACCATCATCTGAATCCGGCCATTGAAGCCGATTTGCTTATTTCGCATCCCGCGAAGTCCTCGACCTGCCTCCTGCTTTTTATGCTGCTGGAGGCTGCCGGTATGGACTGCTTTGTAAATGAGGTTGCTGCCACGTGTTGCTGTGCGGGGATGATGACCGATACCGGAAATTTCGCCTACAATGCCAACGACCCCGACATTTACCATGTGCTTGAGCGTCTGATGCAACGAGGGGTTGACAAGAATGCCTTGTACGACAGGCTTTTCAACACCAACTCGCTTGCACGGCTGCGCATAATGGGCTATTGTCAGTATGCGCGCATGCATGTCATGCCTGAGCATCGCTGTGCCATCATTACACTGAGCCTTGATGAACTCCACGAATTTGGCTACAGCCGCGGCGACACCGAAGGGCTCGTGAATATTCCGCTGAGTATTCCCGGAGTGGTCTATTCGATTTATCTGCGCGAGGATGAACCTGACTATGTGAAGGTGTCGATGCGCAGCAAGGGTGCGTTTTCGGTCAAAGAACTGTGTGAGAACTACTTTGGCGGCGGTGGCCATCATAATGCAGCGGGAGGTGAAGTTCACGACACACTCGAAGTGGCCCTGGCCCGTGTGCTTGACATGGTTGAGAAAATTTCAGCCGAAAATAAAAAACAATAATCTGATTTTCCCATATTTGTAAATTCATATTACGTTACTAAAGATGAAAATTAAAAACAGCATATTAGCGCTTACCGCACTGCTCATTACCGGCTTGCTGGCTCTTTCTTCGTGTGAAAGCGGCCGCAGCTATGCCGAACTGCTGACTGATGAGGATCAGGCCGTCAACCGCTTCCTTGCCAATCAGCGCGTGGTTCTTGACATTCCCGCCGACTCGGTGTTTGAAGTAGGGGAGGACGCCCCATATTATCGCCTTGACAGCGAGGGAAACATATATATGCAGGTGCTTTCGCCGGGTTATGGACCCAAGGCCACAGAGAATCAGCTCGTTTATTTCCGCTACACGCGCTACTATCTGAGTTCTTACCGCAATACGCTTGAGGGGGTGCCTTCCGACGGCAACATCAATGATGTGATGACTTCGCGCTCGTTCCGCTACCAGAACTACACTCTCCCCTCATCGGCGCAGTATGGTACAGGCATTCAGACCCCGCTTAATTTCCTGCCGCTTAACTGCGAGGTAAATCTGGTGGTTAAATCGCAGTACGGATTCACTTCCGAAATGAGCGCCGTACAGCCCTTTCTCTATCATATACGTTACTATAAAAGCATGATATAAAACCATTTTTAAATAGATTCATTCAATTCATTATGGCTCTAATCAAATCTATTTCAGGTATCAGGGGTACCATAGGAGGAAAACCCGCTGAAGGATTGTCGCCGGTCGACATTGTTAAATTCACGGCAGCTTATGCCACATTTATCGCCGGTTCTCTTCCGGAGGGTCAGCGCAAGGTGATTGTCGTTGGCCGCGACGCACGTCTTTCAGGTCCGATGGTCAATGGCATTGTTGTTGCAACTCTCTGTGCCATGGGTTTTGACGTTGTGAACATCGGTCCGGCTTCCACTCCAACCACTGAAATCGCCGTTGTGGCTGAGCATGCAGCCGGTGGAATAATCATCACGGCCAGCCATAACCCCAAGCAGTGGAACGCTCTCAAGCTTCTCAATGCCTCAGGCGAGTTCCTCAACGATGCACAAGGTAAGGAGGTGCTCCGAATCGCTGAGGAGGAGGCGTTCAGTTTTGCTGAAGTAGATGAACTCGGTCACGAGTACACCAATAATACATATAATCTGCGCCATATAGAGCAAGTGCTTGCTCTTGATCTCGTGGACCGCAAAGCTATTGCCGATGCCAATTTCACAGTGGCCGTGGATGCTGTCAATTCGGTTGGAGGTGTGGTGATTCCGCAACTTCTCCGCGCGCTCGGCGTGAAAAACATCATAGAGCTTAACTGTGAGGCTACAGGCCATTTTGCCCATACACCGGAACCTATTCCGGAAAACCTCACTCAGATTTCCGATCTGATGCGCAGCGGCAAAGCCGATGTGGGCTTTGTGGTTGACCCTGACGTTGACCGTCTGGCTATCGTTATGGAAAACGGCGAGATGTTCGTTGAGGAATACACTCTGGTGGCTGTTGCCGATTATATTCTTTCACATACTCCCGGGGCTACAGTCTCGAATCTCAGTTCATCGCGCGCTCTCCGCGACGTCACTGAGGCTCACGGTTGCTCATACACGGCCGCTGCAGTGGGTGAGGTCAATGTAGTTACCGAAATGAAGCGCACAGGCGCTGTTATCGGCGGCGAAGGCAATGGCGGTGTCATCTATCCGGCAGCCCATTATGGCCGCGATGCCCTCGTTGGCGTTGCCATGTTCCTTACTCTGCTCGCTAAGTCAGGCAAGAAGGTGAGCGAGCTCAAGGCCGGCTATCCCCAATACGCTATCGCCAAGAACAAGATTCAGCTTACTCCCGAAATCAATGTTGACGCCATACTTGCCGAAGTGAAGAAGCGTTACGCCAATGAGCGCGTTACCGACATTGATGGCGTTAAGATTGACTTCAAGGATTCTTGGGTTCATCTTCGAAAATCGAATACCGAGCCCATTATCCGTATCTATTCTGAAGCCCACTCTATGGAAGAGGCCGACAAGCTGGCTGAGGACATTAAAGCCGTGGTGCTCGAGATGACAAAATAATCACTGTAGAATTATCCGCTTTGCATCTATGCGTAACGTTTTGGTTCTGACATTGATGCTACTGCTCTTTGCAGCCGCCTCTGCCGCGCCGCGTATGGCTCTGGTAAAGGTGGCTGCGGCTTGCCTGCGTTCGCAGCCGGCTCACTCCTCGGAACTTGAGACTCAGGCCACTTACGGTACTCCGCTCGAAATCACGGAGTCAAGTGGCGAATGGCACAAGGCTGTGTTGCCCGACGGCTATAGCGCCTGGATTACGGCATCGGCCATCACACCGCTCACTGACAGCGAATTCGCTGAGTGGCGCAAGGCTCCGAGGCTCATTGTCACCGCTCCGTTACCCACGGTGGCTTACGCTGATTCGCTGAACGAGGCGGTTGACAATGTGGCTTTCGATGTGGTTCTCGGAGCGATTTTTGAAGGCGTTCTCAAGCCGGGCGCACGTTTCGCTGAGATTGTAACTCCTGACGGCCGGCATGGGTTTATCACGGTGACTGACGTGGCCGATTTCGCTGAATGGGCAGTGCGCCCCGAATCGCTCACCGCCGTTATGGACGCCGCCGATTCAATGAACGGAGTGACTTATCTGTGGGGCGGCACAACGCCCAAGGCTCTTGACTGTTCCGGCTTCACCAAGGTTTGCTATGGCGCATCGGGGTTGATTCTGCCCCGCAATGCCTCGCAGCAGGCTCTTGTGGGGCGTAAGCTTGATGTCAACCGGCCGGAGACATTCCGTCGCGGCGACCTGCTGTTTTTCGGCAACGGTGAGGGCAAAAAGATTACGCATGTGGGCATCTATGAGGGCAACGGGCAGTACATCCATTCCTCCGGGCGCGTGTTTCGGAGCAGTTTCGATTCCGGCAATCCGCTCTATTTGCCGCGAAAGGTGATTGCTGCCTGCCGTATTCTCGGCGATGAGAACAGGGTGGGTATCAGTGATTACCGAAATCACCAATGGTACTTTTCAAAAGATTGATGTAATGATTAGAGAATTTGGAGTTTTATTTGCCTTTCTTTTTATAGGAGAGGCAATTGTTTATTTTACCGCTATTCCGGTGCCTTCAAGCATTATAGGAATGATTTTGCTGACGGTTTCGCTATCGCTCGGCATTGTCAAATTGCGGTGGGTTGACCGCGTGGCCACATTCCTGGTCCACAACCTCGGCTTCTTCTTTGTTCCGGCCGGAATAGGGCTTATGCGTTGCATGGGGCTTGTGGCCGATGAATGGATTCCGATTGTAGGCGCATCAATTGGTAGCACCGCTGTGATTATAGCTGTTACCGGCTGGGTGCATCAGATTGTGCGGCGTTTTCTGAGCCATAGAAATATTGAATCCGGTAATGTAGAATGATTTTGCAAAATGGAATTTCTTACAAACAAATATTTTCTCATAGCGCTCACTTTCGTGTTTTTCATTGGAGCGCAATTGTTGCAGCGGCGCATCGGATTGAAACTTCTCAATCCCATTCTGCTCTCGGTAGCCGCCATGATTTGCTTCCTCTGCGGATTTGGGATTGATTACGACACTTATCAGGAAGGGGGCCAGTTCATAGAATTTTGGCTCAAACCGGCCGTGGTGGCTTTGGGAGTTCCTCTCTATAAACAGCTTTCAAATATTCGTAAGCAATTGTTGCCGCTGTTTCTTTCGGAACTCGCCGGGTGTGTGGCCGGGGTGGTTTCAGTGGTGGTTATGGCCGAATTGCTTGGAGCTACGCGAGAGGTGGTTCTGTCGCTCGCACCGAAGGCCGTGACCACGCCTATAGCCATGGAGATTTCATCGGCCGTGGGCGGAATACCGTCGCTTACTGCAGCCGTGGTTGTCTGTACGGGAATATTCGGCGGCATGGCGGGGTTCCGCTTGGTGAAAGTGAGTCACATACGCAGCAACATTGCCACCGGGCTCTCCATAGGCACTGCCGCCCATGCCATAGGTACGTCGGCCGCTATGGACCGCAGCGAACGCTACGGCGCGTTTTCATCGCTCGGACTTACGCTCAACGGCCTGTTTACGGCACTTCTCACTCCGTTCATTCTCAGTTGGCTGGGTTATTGATTTGCTGCTATATTCCGGACTCCGCGGCTGAATCTGCTTAGCCCTTCGATTAGTCTTTGGCGCGGGCAGGCTATGTTGATGCGCATGAATCCTTCGCCATCTCTACCATACATGGTGCCGGAGTTGAGCCATACATGCTCTTTTTCGCAAAGCGTTTCTTCCAGCCTGTCGGAACTGATGCCGAGGCTCCGGCAGTCAACCCAAACGAGGTAGGTGCCTTCAAGCCGTGTCACCGGCAGCTCGGGTAAGTTTTCCTTAAAAAATTCAAGGAGTGCCTGATAGTTGCCCCAAAGATAGCCAGTCAGCGCTTCAAGCCATGGCTGTCCGTGGCGATAGGCCGCAATTAGAGCTTCCACTCCGAAAGGATTGACGTCACACACCTCATTGATGTTTATTGCGCGGTCAATGCGGCGGCGCATGCTGTCATCGGCAGTGAATATATTGGCTATCTGCAGACCCGCTATGTTGAATGCCTTGCTCGGAGAACAGCAAGTGACGGATTTGGCCATGAATTCCTTCCCAAGAGAGGCATAAGGCGTGTAGCGATGAGGCGGAAACACGAGTTCGCAATGAATCTCATCGCTCACCACCGTCACCCCATTGGCCATACAGATTTCGCCGAGCCGCCGCAACTCAGCCTCGCTCCATACTCTTCCGGCAGGATTGTGGGGGTTGCACAGAAGCAACAGTTTAGATTCGGGCTTTGCCGCTTTCTCTTCAAGGTCGGCAAAATCCATGGTGTATGTCTGATTGTTGTAAATCAATGGGCTTTCAAGAATCTCGCAACCGTTGTTGCGGATTGATGAAAAGAAGCAGTTATAGACCGGAGTCTGTACGATTACCTTGCTTCCCGCGGGCGCAAGAGCTTTGATTACGGCAGAGATAGCAGGGACCACTCCACTGGTGTAGATTATCCAGTCGCGCTCTATTTCCAGCCCGTGTTGCGTGGCAAACCATTGGATTGTGGCATCATAATACTCATCGGGAACGCGGGTGTAGCCGAAAACTCCGTGATTCACTCGCCGTTTAAGAGCCTCGATTATAGCGGGCGCGGTGCGGAAATCCATGTCGGCTACCCACAGCGGAATCATCTTTTCATCTTCTGAGGAGTCCCATTTGTAGGAATTCGTGTCGCGGCGGTTAATGGGTGTGTCGAAGTCGGGTGTCATTTTACAGTGCCGTTCTCTTCGGCCCAAGTGCTTATCACGCAGTCGGCCGGATTTTTAATGTTCTTGTCAATTATAATTTCGCCGAATTCTGATGCTGTTATTTTACCGGTACGCGGATTCTTTACGCTTGTCACGGGACTGTCAATCGACGCAATCACTGATGAGTCTTCAAATGCGAGGTCGGCATCGGCGTCGAAGGTGCAGTTTTCAAGCACTAAGTTCTCGGCATAACATAGCGGTTGTGTGCCTGCAATGCGGCAGTTGACAAGACGCAGGTTGCGCGAGTGCCAGCCAAGATATTCGCCGTCAAGTTCCGAATCATAAACGGTTACATTCTCTGTTTCCCAGAACGCATCTTTTGAATGAATCACGGCATTGCGAATCACCACGTTTTTGCAATACTGGAACGAATAGTTGCCCTCCTGTCGGTAATCCTCGATTTCAATATCGTGGCTGTGCATAAAAAGATAGTCGGCGTTTTTGACTTCTACTTTGTGGAGCTTGACATTGCTGCAGCTCCAAAATGTTTCTTCAGCGTCGGGAATCGTTACATTGTCAAGCGTTATGCCGTCCATTTCACGGAACATTTTCGGGGCTTCGACAAGCGTGTCGGTCATAACAAGATTTTTTGAATACCACAAAGCTGCGCGGGCACCCGGACGGAACAGACAGTGGCGGATGGTGAATCCATCGACGTGCCAGAAGGGGTATTTGCCCTCAAAGGTGCAGTCAACGGCCTCAATGTCGCTTGATGCCTTGATGGCCGATTCTCCGGCATGGATTGTAACGTTTTCAAGTAGCAGATTGTGTGAGGCGAAGAGAGGGCGCTCGCCTCTGAATTCCTGATTTCTGATTATGGTTTTCATTGTAAGATGTTCTTATTGATGATGCAAATTTAGTGGGAAATTTCCTGATAAAACACCCAAAAATACTGATTTGCTTACCAATTATAGGCTTTTATTATGGATTTGACAAAATCGGCGTAATTGAGATGCTTTTCAAAATATTCTCCGGCAGATTTCCCTAAGGCATCGCGCTGGTTTGGGGCGGCAAGCACTGTGCGCAGGGCCGCCGCAAGTTCATCGGCTGAACCGGGTTTCACGAGCAGCCCTGTAATGCCGTCGGTGATATACTCCGGTTGCGCACCGTTGTTCGTGGCAATGATACATTTTGAGGCCTGCATGAATTCCATGGGCGAGAGCGGGCAAGCCTCGCGCACAATTGAGGGAGCCACACCTATGTCGGCTTGCCGGAGCAGCGCGCGCACATTGTCGCTGAATCCGTAGAATCCTATGCGGTCGGCTATTCCGGCTTCACGCGCGTCAAGCAACAGCTCTTTGTCGTAGTCGGCTGGCTTGCAGGTACCAACGAACAGCATCATCCACCGCAACTCTTTGAGCTGGCCGAGCGCCTCAACCAGCACGCCGCAGCCTTTGGATTTTCTCACTCGCCCTGTGAACATGATTAGGGGAGTGGATGCCTCGATTCCGTAGCGGCGGCGCAGATTCTCGGATTGCGTTTCGGTATAAGGTGGGATACTGTTGTGAATTGTGACGCATTTCTCGGCTGGCATCCAGCTGTTTGCTCCGTACCATAGGTTGCGGGCGAGATCACTTACGAAAATCATGCGGTGGAGCTTCTTCAGCGCGCTTCTGTTCCATGGCATTGTACGGCTCGGGCGCGCTATGTGGCGTGTGAGTACTATCCGCGGTTTCTCCCCGGCCATTTCGGCAGCTTCCATTACGGTTCTTACGTGAGAGGCCTCATGGACATGTACAACCTCAATCCCTTTCAGAAGCGCACTTAGCGTTCTTGCCGATTTCCGGTCAAGCAATCCGTTCATTTTGACTACATTAAAGTCAACGCGCCCGTCAAGACGTGAGGTTACAGCCCGAGAGTCGCGGCAAATGTACTTGACGCTATTGCCCTGCTGTTCAAGCGCATGTCCGAGGTCGAGCACATATTGTTCGGCTCCGCCCCACACTTTACCCGGAAAAACAAGCATTATGTTCATGGACAATTCTATTTGGCTGTTACATTGTTGTTGTTCATGCGGCTCATGAAGCTTTGAATCACGGCTTTGGCGTTGCGCTCCATTTCTTTCTCCTCTTTCAGTCCTTTTCCGGCAAGGTTGTTTTTGAGCAGCGGGTCATTCTTGTAATTGTAGAGGCCGCTCACTTTGTCGCCGTTGAGCTGCAGCAGGTAGTCGCCCTTGATATATTGAGGCAGATGATCCCAGTTGAATGCCCATGTGTCTTCGGGAGCTGTGTTGAACAAGTCAATGCCGAATGCCACATAGGGATTTTTGTTGCCTAAGTAGTTGAGCATCGTGGGCATAATGTCGATTTGCTGGGCAATGCCGGGCTGGACGCCGCGTGGCAGTTCGCCCGAGGGGTCAAAGATTATGAGCGGGATGCGGAATCCGCCAAGCTCGGTTTTGTAAACGTCGTGTGTGCGTTTTGAGCTTGCGTGGTCGGCCGAGAGAATGAAAATGGTGTTGTTGTACCACGGCTGTTTTTTCGCGGTGTCAAAAAAGCGGCGCAGAGAATAGTCGGCGTATCGGATGCATTTGTGGAGCGGATAGATTCCTTCATCCGGAAGAACGTCAACGTATTTGTCGGGTACGCGAAAAGGATGGTGGGATGACAGGGTGAACACCGAGGCTACGAACGGCTGTGGCATGTCGGTGAGTTTGGTTGCGAAGAATTGCAGGAATGGCTCATCCCACACTCCCCAAGTGCCGTCAAATTCAGCGCGTCCGCCAAATCGTGGGTCGGCGTAGAATTCATTTTGCCCGTAATATTCATCAAATCCGGCATGATGGGTGAATGCGTTGAATCCGAGTGACTCATTGTCGGCTCCGTGGAAAAATGCCGAATGATAGCCCATCGGTTTGAGCACCGAGGCAATGGAGTTGATGTCGTTGAGCGAGTGGGGAGAAGTGACGTAGGGGCGGTTCATGCGTGGGATTGAGGCGAAGAGGGCTGGCGGCGAGTCGATGCTGAAAGCTGCGTTGGCAAAGCTCTGTTCCCAGTGCATGCTCACGGTGAGAAGCGAGTCGGCAAACGGCGTGTAACCCTTGTATGTGCCGTTGTCAAGGTCTTTGTTGAGGGCGCCGATGAATTCCTGCGCGAAGCTCTCAACCATCAGTATCACTATGTTTTTCTTGCGAACTGTGGCGGAATCGGACGGAGTGTGGAGCGGGGTATAGATTGCATTCAGTTCAGCCTCTGTGAAGTAGTGGGGCTCCGCCATAGGCACCTGGCCTATGGTGCGAATCAATGAGAATGGCGTATTGAGCACAATTCCGGTGTCGACCGGACGGTCAACGAACCGCTGTGCATAACCAACGGAGATTGGGCGCGTGGCCGAGAGGAAGAAAACATTGCCGCGCATTCCGCACACTGCCACAAGCCCCATTACAGCCAATGTTACGGAGTTCGTGACATAGTAATGCCATAGTGGTTTGCCGGGGAGTGCCGGACGGCGGTAGAGCTTAATGAACATGTAAATCAGCGCGGCCGCGAGAAGCAGAAAATACCAATGGCTCAAAGTTTCTATGCCGGCGATTCGGAACAGATTGCCTTCGCCTTGAAATTCGGTGACGGTTGACATCGTTGACCGCTGCATGCGGTAGGCAAAGAACACTGAGTCAGCGAGATTTATGATTACGCAAAGTGCATTGATAACTATGTAAATCCATTTGGTAAGCCCAATGTACCATTTTTTATTCTCCTTTGTGTGGACGGGCAGAAGGAAGAGCAGTATGAACAGAGAGTTGGTGTAGAAAATGGCCGATGAGTCGAATCGGAAACCGCCGATACACATGGTCATGAAGCTGCTCCATGTCAGAGTGTCGCCGAATGTTTCCCAGTTTTCAAGGACAAAGGCCACGCGGCAAATGCCGTAGGCTACATAAACCCACAGCAGGTTCAGAATCAGGGCTGCGGGCGTAGAGTTGATAATGCGCTTAATATTTTGGTTCATAACTTGTTGATGTAATCATAGAGAATCTGCAGAATGGCTTTGCCTTTCTTTTCGCGGGCATTGTCGGCCGTACCTTCGGCGGCTGTATCGCGAATGTTGTCGAAATCGGTTATGCCCGTAGAATCGGTAAAGAGGAAACCGTTGTTGTAGGTGTGGAACGATGACGGATTCTTATAAGTGTCGGCCATGACGTCGCGGCTGAAAATGAAATCATTATGCTTGAGACCCATCTGTCCTAAAAGAGTTGCCGCAATGTCGGTCTGACTCATTATTGTGTCAATCCGCCGTGGCTGTGCCATTGCACCCCCGGTAAAGAGAAGCGGTATGGTTGAATAGCCGTCGCGGTCGGCAGGCGTATTGCTGCGGTTAAGACCATGGTCGGCTACGACAATGAGCAGAAGATTGTCCCAGACATCGGTTTTCTTCAAGCGGTCGGTCAATCGCCCTAAAGCGCTGTCGGTATAGGCCATGGAGTTGTCGGCAGCATCTTCAAGCCTTCTGTAGGGTACGGTGAAGGGTTCGTGCGAGCTGAGGGTCTGCACGGTTGTCATCCACGGTTTCCCTGTGGCGTCAAGGCGCATAATGTCATCGTAGAGCCAGTCCATAACCGGGCCGTCGTGAATGCCCCATTTGCCTTGTTCAAGACTCTGCGGGAAATCCTTTTGCGCTATCAGACGCGAGTGACCGGAGGAGAGATAGAAGTCGGATTTGTGCATTATCGAGAGGTCGCCCCCGTGCACAGCCGTGGTTTCGTAGCCGATTTTGCGCAGTTCGCGAGGAAAAGCGGGGAGGGAAGGGAGTTTGCGCGTGTAGCGCACTATACTCGTGGTTGGTTGGCCGGGGAGTCCGCAGAAAATGGCTGGCAGTGCGCGGTCAGTGCGGAATGAGCTTGCGCGGCAATGGGTGAAGAGCACGCCCTCGCGGCTGAGGGCATTGAAGCAGGGTGTGACGTCCTCGCGGCCGCCTACGGCTCCACAGAATTCCGCTCCGAAACTTTCCCACACAACTACAAGAATGTTAGGCCGGTCAGTGCGCAATAGCCGCTTTGTCGGAGTCCCCGCAGCGGGGAACATTTCCTTGAATATTGTCTGAGCCTCTTCCTGAGGGAAAGCCTGGAATTTCCCTGCGAATTCATTGCGCGTGCCGAGTGAATAAATCATGTTATAGGCAGGGTTCAAAGCCCAGTGATTGAAAAACGCTATAGGACTGAAATAGACAATGCTTGGGTTGTTGGGCCTGATTTTTAGACCTCTGATTATTGCGAAAAGCGCTCCAATGCACACTATGAACAGCAACGGCGCGCCTGCGTAGTCCCACCATCGGAGGCTCTCGGCGTGCCATAAATGTTTGCAAATGAGTGTCACTCCGTTTGCCCCGAGCCAAAACACGCCGCCTATTATGGCCGCAAGCGTGAAGCCAGCGGCGAGATATGCGCCGCTGACGCTTGCAAACGCTCCCTTTGGGTGGCGCAGATAGGCAAATACTGAGGCATCGATTTTTGAATTCCAAAATCCGTACAAGGCGGCATCGGAAACGGTTATAAGTCCCAATGCCACAGCAACAATGATGTTATAGGGCAAAAGCACCCACTGAAGTTCAAACGCCGGCGCAATCGCATGAATCAGCCCGGCAATCAGCGGAACAGCTGTGAGATATGATGCAACAATAGCGTCCGATACATAGCCGTGGCCATATATTGCCGCAATGTCGGTGAGTCGCGGCCGTTGAGGTGAAATTTTGATGTTGGCGGCAGCGAACACCGTTTTCTGAACAGCCACAAAAAATATCAGGCACCAAAGCCAGTAGCCTATGCCAAACAGCAGGTAGTCAATCAGATTCATAATTCACTATAGAAATAATTCTGTCGGCCACAGCCTCGGGGCTCAGCTGTCGCATGCAGTTGAAATGGCCGAGCGGGCATGCGGGGGCTCCAGCAACGCTACAGGGTTGGCACTCAGTGCGTGCTACCATAGCCGAGCTTTCATCCTGTCCGTAAGGCGTGAAGCCGCATTCAGGCGTTGTGCTCCCCCATATTGTGAGCACCCTCGTTCCGGTCAGTGATGCGAGGTGCTGATTAGCCGAATCCATTGAAACCATCAGCTTCAGCGCCGACATCAGAGCTAACTCATCTTCAATGCCGTAACGGCCAGCAACGCTGCGGCAACCATCTATTTCCGCAGCCCATTCTTCAAGCGTCGCCGCTTCATCGCCGCGCCCACCGAAGAGATAAACGTTAATGCCACGCTTGCAGAGCCGTTCGGCCACTCGGCGCATCATTTCCGGTGGATATGTCTTGTTGAAATAGCGGGCAAAAGGCGCTATGCCTATAGCGGGCTGCTCCACGGGTTCGGGAAGTTGAGGAGGGGCCGGGAACAACGAATTGAATGTCAGTTCAAACTTCAGTCCAAGTTCGGCCAACACATCGCGGTATCGCTCAATGAAACTTCTTTGTAGGCTGCCGGTTTTAAGCGCTTTGCTGCGATCAGAGCGTTGCTTGTTGACCATTGCAACCCGCACTCCGCGGCATCTGAAATAATTATCGATTATCCATGTCCGTAGCACATTATGGAGGTCGGCCACTGCCGTAGGACGCAACCGTCCGAGGCGTCCGAGCAGCCGGGCTGTTCCCGTAACTCCTGAATAATCCTTTGGATTTATGGCTACTACATCAAGATTCTTGGGCCTGTTCATGAACAGTCGGGCGAAAAACGGACGCGTGACCATAGAGAACTTCACATCCGGATAAGCCTTTGCCGCCGAATAAACCACAGGCAGCGTCATGGCCACATCGCCGAGCGCTGAAAAACGCAGAATCATTATGTGTTGATTGTCACGGGTCATAAGCTACACTGAAGAGGGCGTTTGATAAAAAATGGATTATTAAAAACTCTCTTTGTTCAGTCAGAAGAATTCGTTAATAACTTTTAATGTCAATAAAATATGCAGGTTTACTCAACTGCAAAGATACTACAAAAAAACGAGAATAAGAGAAAAACCGACGCAACCAAGTGAGATTTAGCGAAAATAGTGCTCTTTATGGTTTTAACCGCTGCGCAATAGACTTTTTTGGTAGTTGGCGGGGTATAAAAAAGCAATTGCAAAAATTTCAAGCTACCGTAACGTGTATATATCAATAATTTATAGTAACTTTGGGCTTTAACAATCATAGATATATTCACCATGATTTATTGTAGCAGCCGTGAGTTTATACAAATAGATATTCGGAATGTTATTTTGTCGGAAATCTGTTACTGATAGAAATATTCGCGGCATTCGCTCTATAAAAATGACAAAAAGATTATCACAGAATAAGAGTCTTGACTCGGTTAGGACTGAACTCTTATAAAACTCATTAACATGACACCTCGTGAACTTTATGCTGAATTGAAAAAGGCTCAATATGACAGCCGACCGTATGACAGGCTTACCGAGCTGGGTGACAATATGGAAATCGTTGAAGAAGTTATCAATGATTACTGGAGAGAAAGATTCCTGGTCAACCATGGGGATGGAACTGCCTATGAACTTATGGACAGGTCACTCCGTCTGACATTCCTTACGGAAAAGGATGTGGATTGGGAGAGCGTCAGGACTCTCGAAAATAATAGGAATGCTTATTCCTTTTCAGCATATTATCAGCGTTTCGCAGTTGAGAAATTCAAGGATGGTGTGGCACTTGTGGAATGGACTCTCTATCCTGACGGCCGTTACTTCATGGATGAGGACGGTTATGGAATGGAGGACAATGATGAGTCTGTCCTCTATGGCTTCATAGACACACATGCAAATGTGGTGATACCGTTTCAGGCGAGATCATGGAAAGAACTGGAAAAACGGCGGTCGGAGGCCGTGCGAATTGCCAAGGAATTAAATACTAAGAAATATTACAAATGAACCGAATTATCATAGTATCCTCGCTTTTATTGTCTGCATTAATAGCCTACGCAGACAACAAAAAGACTACACCCGATTCAGGCGAGTCTTTTGAAGTTTCCGTATCCCATGGGCACAGAATATATGAGTATGACAGCAACCAGCTTGACACAATTCCGTATCTCATAGAACATGCACGCAGGGGTGAGACGTGGGCCTATGAAGCTCTCGCCGAATGTCATCGCTATGGCAAAGGCGGTTTAAAAAGAAGCCTTATAAATGCATTATTATATTACAGCCTTGCCGCCACGAATATGGAGGACTGTATGGCTAAAATAGAGCAAGCCAATCATAATGACCCGATAGCTGTGTTCTCACGTATTATTAACTATCTGGAAAATGAAGATTTTGGACGGATAGTATGTGCCGTCGATACTCTGGATGAGGCAGGCTATCACTCTGCAGACATACTTTTGAAGTTGCTTGATGATAATAACCATATTGAGAAGACTGAGATTATTGAATTTGTCACCGATGATGAAACAGATCCTGATGCATCGTTATTCGCTTGTGCGGGATATGCGTTGAGCAACAAGAGCGATTCAACCGAGATTGATATTTCGTGGGCGCGACCCTTGATAATGGGGAAAATCCCATGTATGTATTCTTTGGTCGGAGTGGAGAAGTACATGAATACCATCAAGTCGGAAAGTCAGGACGGATATGCTGAAAATGCCACGCCTCAGGACATTGAAGACAGGCGAAAGGCCGCAGAATATTTCCTTAAAGCCGATGAATATGGAGCGCTTACCAAGCAAGCGGCCCGTTTGTTCCATCACTATTGTACGTGTGATTCATCCTCCAAGTGGGTGAGGCTGTCGGAAGAAGACCTTTGTCGTATTCAACAGTTGGCCGAATTACCAGAGTGACTTTATGCCATAGCGTAACTACTCAGCCGTTCGCTGATCAGGGCAACCGCATCGGAATCCATAAAAATTCACTTAATATTAATAATAGGTATATTCAGAAAATCAGCAACTAATTGTTTTGCAATGTTATAGATTATTTGTAACATTACAAAGAACCCCCGATGGACCCATCACGGGCTTCTTCGGGGTATTTTTCATAATTTTTACAGCGTGAAGATACAAAAAATCGGCGACATACACCCGACATTACCGTTTTACAGAATACGATTTTCTGAAAAAAAACCGCGAGAGCTTCGCCGTGAGCGAGCTCGGGCGCATCCATGCTATGCTTCCGTTGAAAGAGATGGCGGAGGGACTGTCATCGCACCTACCAAAGAAGCATCCTCCCATCTTCGTATATGCCACTCTCGGCCGGACTCACAAAATTCGTTAGAGGTCATTAACTGAATATCCCTATGTTACTCTCCGTTGTTATCGAAAATAGTTCGGAATTATGATTGATATTGCGGATATGTGAAATAAATGGTGTATCTTTGCGAATAGAAACCGTGGTTGCGGAAACGGCGGTTGTTATTTGAAAGCAAGCGTATGAAATTCTTTGACCGAAAAGAGGAAATAGCCACTCTGCGTAAAATCAGGAATAATGCAGAGAATAATGCCCAGTTCACCGTTCTTACAGGACGCCGCAGGATTGGCAAGACATCACTTGTCCTGAAAGCATACGAGGACAAGCCATTTCTCTATTTTTTTGTCGGCAGAAAAGCTGAAAGCCTGTTATGCGAGGAGTTCAGAAATGAAGTAGAGGAGAAGTTAGGAGTGAAATTAGGCGGTACTCCATCAGGATTCTCAGAGTTGTTTGATTATCTTATGGAGCTTTCAAAACAGCAGAGTTTCACACTGTTTATCGACGAATTTCAAAATTTTGTGCGCGTGAATCCGGCAGTTTTCAGCGATATGCAGAAAATCTGGGATCTCAATCATTCCGAATCACGAATCAACCTTATTGTATGCGGCTCTGTCTATTCGATGATGACAAAGATATTCCGCGACAAGAAGGAGCCACTATATAACCGGCAGAACCGATTCATGACCATCCATGCGTTCAAGCCGTCGGTGTTAAAAGAGATACTCGATGTTTACAATCCGGGATATACAAAAGAAGACCTTCTTGCCTTATATACTTTTACCGGTGGTGTCGCAAAATATGTGGAGCTGCTGATTGATGACAATGCCATGACACTTGATGCGATGGTGGACAGCATGATAAGTTCGGATTCGATATTCATTAACGAGGGGCGCTCTATACTTATTGAAGAATTTGGAAAGGATTATGACATATACTTTTCAATATTGTCAGCAATAGCGTCAGGCAAGACGCGCCGCAGTGAAATAGAATCAATTATCGGAAAGCCCATCGGCGGATATCTGACCCGGCTCGAGGATGATTACGGAATCATAGTAAAACAGATTCCTGTAGGTGCAAAAGCCTTGAGCAAGAACGCGGTGTATATTATCAACGATAATTTCTTTACTTTTTGGTTCCGGTTTATTTTCAAATATACGCATATTCTCGAAATCGGAGGATACAAACAGTTGCGTGCATTGATAAAAAGGGATTACCCGACATTTTCGGGGCTTATTCTTGAAAGATATTTCAGAGAAAAGGCGATCGAGAGCGAAAAATACACGCTAATCGGAAGATGGTGGGACCGAAAAGGAGAAAACGAGATAGATATGGTCGCCGCCAATGAGTTTGACAAGACAGTGGAAATCTATGAGATAAAGCGAAACCGAAAGAATATAGATTTTACGGATTTGGAAGAAAAAGTGAAAACTATGCTCACTGCCGTTCATCTTTTCAATGGCTACGATATTGAGACCAAGGGACTTGATATGCAAGATATGTAGGTCGAAAATGAAAGTCTTGTCATTACGATACAAGAGGAAATTACATTTTTCTTAAACAGCAACCACGGTTTCCGCAACCGTGGTTGTCGTTTTCTGAAAGCACTTATGCCTCTTGGAACTCATGCAGATAGATGTATGCGTCGGGGTTTTCTCCAGACGGCTTTGAAAAACAAGGCGATGGAACAGTTGGAAGGTATGATAGGTACGCTCCGTGTCTATACCTCCCGATTGGCGACAAAAGAATCCAACTAGATATTCCATAAGGACAGCGTGGTTTTGACCTCAAGGTCAGTGACACCGCGAATCCTTCCTATCTTCTGATTGCCAATGATCCTGAGATGGAGAGTATTATTGGCGCGTTGAACGCCTTGATTCTTAACCGTCTCGTTACACGTGTCAACACAGGACAAGGCAAGAATATACCGGTGTTGATTATCGTAGATGAGTTGCCGACGTTGAATTTCCACAAGATTGACCGCCTTATCGGTACAGCCCGAAGCAACAAGGTGTCGGTGGCAATCGGTTTTCAGGAAGTGCCACAGTTGGAAGCAGACTACGGCAAGACCGGTATGCAGAAAATCATAATGACCGTCGGCAATGTTGTCAGCGGTTCAGCCAGAGCAAAGGAGACTGCATCTAACATTTGAAAAGGGACCCGGATAGCAATTGAAAATGGGACCACCCGGCATGGGAATGCAAAGATAATCAAATTTGTTGGTTCATCATATCCTGAGTCTCTTTCATGCGGTAAGACTTGCCTGTCATGTTGAGCAATATCGCTTTGTGAGTCAGTCGGTCGACCATGGCAGTGACCAGGACCTTGTCATCAATGATCTCGTTCCAGCGGTTGAAAGCGAGGTTTGTTGTGACGACGGTGGTCTTTTTGTCGGTTCGGAGAGACAGATGGTTGAACAGCATCTCGGCTCCGGCCTTGTCGCAGGATACATAGCCGAACTCGTCGCAGATGACCATGTCGTATCTCTCGAACTTATTTTCCAGAGAGCGGAGTGTCAGAGCATTGCGGCACTCGCGGATCTGCGTCAGCAGCCTTGGTACGGAGGTGAACAGCACGGAGTATCCGGCATTGCAGGCGGCGATTCCGAGGGCAGTCGCCAGATGTGTCTTGCCCGTACCGGGATTGCCATACAGGATGAGATTCCGTCCGTTTTTAATGAAGTCAAGTGTCTCGAGAGCCGGGAGGGCCTTTCGCGCATCGGCCGGAAGCGCGTCGGTGTCTATCTCGTTGAGATAGCGCAGTTGTGGAAACCCCGCATTTTTGATGCGGTGTCGCCGCTGGTTCTCGGTACGGTTTTCTTTTTCGCGACGCAGCAGCTCTGCGGTGAACTGCCACAGATTCCACTGCTCGTCGGCGCTCTGCTGTATAAGCAGGTCTATGTCGCGCCTTACAAGCGGGAGTTTGAGGTCGAAGGCGCATGAGCGTATTGTCTCGCGCAGTCTGTCCATGTCTGATTCGGTCGTCATTGCTATTCTGTATTTTAACTGTTTATTTATTTTTTTTGGGGGGGGTAGTTTGCCTGCATTGCGCGGCTCGCTTCCATGAAGGAGGAAAGCATATCGAGTGTATGGCTTGCCGAACTTTCTATCTCGGTCTGCAGTGTGTCCGGAACGTCGGCGACCGGGACATCGTACACAGCCGGCGAGTCACCTTGCGCCGAGAGCATCTGAGCCTGTATCTGTTCGGCGGATATGCGCCGGAGTCCGCGTGCTTCAAGACTTGCGGCGGCGCGGACTATGTCTGTGTATGCCAGGTTGTTGTCTCGGGCATATACGAGCAGTTCAATGAAGCTGCGCGGTGACTCCTGGAAGTGTTCCCGGTAAAGCGCCGCCACCGAGGGATGAACCTGCTGCAGTGCCACGGACCGTCCCAGCGCGGCCGGTTTGCGGAGAAATGTCCCCAGATAGTGCATCAGGTCTATGACCCAGTCGCCGGAGCGGCGGCTGCGGGTATGTGAGGCCACCTTGTCGCGTCCCGACATGACCACGATACGCTCGGAATAGAGCTTTACCGCCACCTGTGAGCCTACAAGCCGGTCAGGGACAGAGTAATGCACGCCTTCGACGGTTATCGTGGAGTATTTGCCCACATGGCAGAGCCTCTGCTCGAAGCAACCGATGTCGCCGTGATCCAGCGGGCGGAGCGCCGCAATGTCCGCCTGTGTGCGGCTGCGTTTCTCATCGGCCGACATATTGGAAGCCTCGGTATTGATTCTGTCACAAACCACTGACAGATGCGCCTGTGCCGCCTCCAGGGAGTCAAAACGCACATCGAACGAGAATGCACGGCGGCGGATATACTCCACCGAACGCTCAACCTTCCCTTTCTCCCAGCCCGAACGCGGATTACAGAAATGCGGCGTGAAACAGTAGTGTACCTCCATGCGCAGCAGTGCGTCCGTATGTTCGCGGTCGCGTCCGAGGAACTTCTTTACGGCCGTGCGCATGTTGTCGTATGCCATCACACGCGGAGTGCCGCCAAGTTCCCTGAAGCAGTTGCGGTGCGCTTCCATAAGAGCCAGGGTATCCTCGCGTGAGAACAGATAGGCCTTGCGCATATTGCTGTGGTCCAGGGTGAACACCGCCATGTGCAGACGAGTGCGGACTCCGTCCAGCCACAGGGTGACCACTCCCCAGTCGAACTCGCACCGGAACCCCGGCTCATAGCTCTGGCGGATGTACGCCTTCGCGTGTCTGTCAGTCTGCGGCGGCATGGCCTCGAGCGCACGCACGTACTGACATACCGTGGAATACTCTATGCGGATGCCATCCTCCTGAAGGCGACGCCACATGTCGAGCTTGCGCATCTGCTGCTTGTGAAGCCCGGCCGCCACATTCTCCCGGTTGCGGGCTATGAAGCCGTCAATCCGACGCCGCACCTCTTGGGTCACTACACGCCGGACACGGCCGCTGCTGTCATACTTTGGTTTTGTCAGAAGATAGTCGTCAACCGCCCCGGACGTGGGAGCGGGTCCCGTCTCTTTTTCAAACTCCCGAAGATACTTGCGCACCGTCTTGCGGCTCATGCCGTTGCGACGCGCTATCTCACGGATGCTCATCCCCTCGCGGCGATGAGACAGAATGATGGATGTCTTTTCCTCCATGTGTAACATTTTGTGGACGCGTTGATGTTGGTTTGTTTTATCAACGCTGTCCGGGTTAAACTTACCCATGGGGTGGGTCCCTTTTCAATTGCTGTACCTGGGTCCCTTTTCAAATGTTAGATGCATTATTGTGGTGCCACAATGAGATGCTACTACGCAGGTGGTTTTTGGATTGATGCGGCAGGGCAAAATGTTATGTGGGCTTTCTTTGATAGAGCCAATTCCGTCATTACCCAAATTAAGCCACTCGAAGTGCAAGAAGATGTTGGTGGCAGATTTGTATCGGTCATAACAAAAGGGAATTCAATAAAAACCTATTTGAACGATGCCGTAAAAGTCTTATTCCCATCAACGGCGAATAACCCCGGTACTAGTACAACTACATGGAAAATGGCACCGATAACACCTTCTTCTGTTGTTCCTAATCAGCCCAATAAGCCTAAAGTAAAATTATTGGAACATGATGGTGAAGAATATGGCTTCTACTACAAACCGAGAGGCGATGATAAAACTCCATTTTGTATTTCTGCAAAGGGTGCAAAAGCAGGTGGCGGCTACATTGACTGGACAGCACAAAAATTTAATACCTTCTATCCATATAAGGTTTACAGCGATGCCATTGGCAGACTTAAAGTCAAGGTCAAACAGCAGGATGGAACTTGGGAAGAATATGACATGGCTACTGTTGTCTGTACCGTATTCAATGGGAATCCACTAGATTCAAACCATGTGGTAAAGTTCAAAGATGGTAATATAGGCAACTGTGATGCAGACAATCTATACTGGGGATAATTCCTGAAATGAAGACAGATGAGACTGGCTTGAAACACAGCCAGCCTCTATCGCTTACGCAAAGTAGTGTGTGCGGTGTGTATGATTTGGTAGTCCACAAAGTGGAATAAAAAAGTGCTCAAATCACCATAAAATGCTATATATTATTGTATTTCTGCGAAGAAAATATTCCATTCCGGTTTTCAACCGGGTACCAAAATCAAACATACTCACACTCACTTGCGTCAGCAAGTATGGTTCTTCGGAGAAGAGCCTCAATAATCACTTATAACAATCAGACAAAGATGAAAACAATAATCAAAGAGATACCAGAAGGAATAAGGTATCTTTCAGATTGGGACGGATTCAATCATCTTCCCAAACATGAACATTACATCCTTGCAAAAGAGATATGCGGCTGTGGAGCTACAGAGGCTTTCATCAAGAGTAATGAGCTTCTGATAATCGCCATGCCGAGAAAACATCTTCTTTTCAACAAATACAGTCAGCATATCGGAGAGAATATTTTCCTTTATCGTTTCTTAAATCAGAAACAATATTTCAGCGACAAAACTCCCACAAAAGCATATTTGGAACTGTTCGACCGGCTTTTCATTGAGTATATCGGGAACGGAGGCACAAAGATTCTGACCACATACGACTCACTATATCGAATAACAGGGCTACTCAAACAGGAGGGCGTTGATTTCAATAGGTTCAGAGTGGTGGTTGATGAGTTTCAACAGATAATAGGCGATGCACCCTTTAAATCCACCATCGAACATCAGTTTTACACAGCATTGAAAAGGTTTGACTCTGTTGTATATCTCTCTGCGACACCATATCTTCAGCGCTATCTGGAAATGGCCGAACAGTTCAGAGATTTGACCTTCATTCAGCTTAAATGGCCAAAGCCGTCAATAAAGAAAGCTGATGTCAATGTTGTCAAACTGACCAAATCCATAACAAACAAATGCTGTGAAATTATCAGAAACTACAAATCCGGCAATGTTCCTTATGTTAATGTCGGAGATAGACGTGAAGAATCCCATGAAGCCGTATTTTTTCTCAATGATGTCAAGTCAATCATTAATGTCATCAAGAAGTCGGGCTTGGAACCGGATGAAGTCAATATCCTTTGTGCTCCTAGGAAAGAAAATCACGACCGAATTAATTCTCTCAACAAAGGTCGTGATGAAAACCAACCAAAATTTACCAGAGGTGTGATCCCGGGCAGAGGTGAGAAGCATAAGATGTTTACTTTTTGTACTTCGACTGTCTATATCGGTGCCGATTTTAATTCGGAGTCTGCCTACTCATATATTTTCTCCAATCCCAACGTGGAATCCTTGACTATTGATGTGTGTACGGACATTCAACAGATAGTAGGAAGACAGCGACTTGATGAAAACCCATTCCGTCTCAAAGCTGACCTCTATTATTATTTGAAGAAGCCACTGGTATCAGAGCAGGAAATGAATGCGTCCATTGAGAATAAACGAGCTGAGACTAAGAAGCATATAGAAAACTTTGAGAATGCCATACACAAGGACAGTCAGCTTAAAACTATTGAAGCTCTGATCAACAAGGGACATGGCGACCAATATTGCTGCATCTCTGAAGACGAGAACGGCGACAAGACCATTGTGGAAAATAACCTTATCGCAATCGCCGAAAAACGAGCATGGGATATAGCCAATACTGTCTATAAGGGCGATTTGTCATTGATAAAGGCATTGAAGAACTCCGTCAATATCATCAGGGATGTTGACAATGAGGATCCTCACGTTAAGAAGCTCTTTATGGAATGGAGTAAAGACGGACAATTCAAGAGGCGTATGATAATGTACTGCGAACTAAGGGAGAAAGCCCCGGATTTGTTAAATAAGTGCGTGTTCATTCCAACGTATTTCCATGAATATTATGATATTTTCGGAAGAAAAGGTCTGGAGGAATTGCAATGGAGACAGGATTATATCAAAGAAGCTATGGCACCAACCCCGGAAGATAATATGCCCCATCAACAGATTGTGGAACTTCTCAGGGTTAAATTCCAAGAAGGTAAGAAATATCCCAAAGAGGACATCAAACAAGCTTTGATAGAGATATATCATTCACTAGGAGTGAAAGGGAAACCGAGTGCTACGGACATTCAGCGATATTTCGTTATCAAAGAATCTTCGAAGAGAATTAACAAGAAAAAGGTAGCCACCATTGAAATCATTTCTCACTGGCAGACAAAACTCAGCGTTTTCCGTGGGATTGCAAACGTTAAAAAACCACTGTATTGCTCCGACATTGATGCCGTGCTTGAAATGATACAAATTGGCGATAGCTTTCGTATCAAAACCAGAGTCAAGGAATTACGGGCCATAACAGATAAAGAGGAATTTGATAAAATCAAAAGAAGCCTCCCTGTTATTACATGGAACGGTGCATTTGACTATCGTGATGCTTCCGGTTGTACGTTGTATTCCTCGTTCACGGCATTGGACTTTGATCACGTTGAAGACCTGAAGAAATGCGGTGAATGGTTGCAGACATTTCCGTGTGTGTATGCCTATTTCAAATCTCCTAGTGGAAAGGGAATCAAGGCTATAATCCTACATGACAATCGCAACAAAGAGAATCATTCTGACCTGTATGCCCAGTTGCTTAAGATGTTCAACGGTTATGGGTGTGATTCTTCGACTTCTGATCTGGCCCGTGGCAATTACCTTTCTTACGATCCGGACGTATGGAAAAATCCGGCTGTTCAACCATTCCACTATGAGCCGTCTGAAACAGAGGAAAAGCAACCGGTTCCTTCTCAAACTGTTGTAAAAGACAAAACCGGAGAGCCTGTGTTGAGTCAGGATGATGATTATACCAGTTTCTTCCTCTATCGTCTAAGCCGGGTATTATTGGCACAAGCCGAAATTACGGTGCATGGATATTAGGAAAAGTGTTAAATTTGCGGTATGAAAACCGCAGATGCAATAT
>ENA-ORCP01000317-ORCP01000317.1-human-gut-metagenome-genome-assembly--contig:-NODE-317-length-42939-cov-5.437800_pt1 | contig 42939 bp, 40 predicted proteins | sample MGYA00242990_ERZ507991 | MGnify/ENA primary metagenome ERZ507991 (study PRJEB26167, sample SAMN06115496) | human gut metagenome | host: Homo sapiens | place: China:Henan | collected 2015-05-07 | study... | reverse complement strand
CACTCGTAATGAGCAGGTCGCCTGTTCGAATCAGGTCAGTAGCTCCAAAGAGAAATCCCCAAAAAGTGGCTTTGTGCCTAGCTTTTTGGGGATTTTCCTTTTTGTAGCCGTCCTTCGGTTTTTAGAAAAAAGCGCCTTAATTACCCTTGTTTTACCATAACTTCCCTAAATCAGTGGCGCAAATAGTGGCGCAAAATGGCACACAGCATCAGATTATTTTCGTGCTCTGTATCGCTGTGTATACTTCCCCTGCGCCTTTAGCTTGTCGTAGGTCTGGTCTGCCTGAAGGGCTACTGCTATACTATGACTTCGTTGGCGTTAACATTTTCGTGATGCCGCGAAAACGTCACATATAGGTCTTCTGGCTGCGCACCTGCGCTTCGATCATCGGCTTCAGGTAGCTGTCGAGGTCGCCGAAGGTCTCCTTGATGAACGTGATGGTCTCCTGCGTCAGGGCTTTCTTCGCTGCAGCCAGTGCGCGGTTGTAGGCAATGCGCTGCGCGTCCTCGTCGAACTTGTCCTGTTCCTTCAGGGCATCAACATAGGTCTGGTTGACGTACTGGACGGCGTTGAACACCGCGTTGGCGGCATTCTGGAGACAGGTCTGCGCAAACTTGTTGTTGATGTAGCCGTTTGCAATGCTGACACCTTTGTTCAGGCCCCAGCCGAAAATGACGGTCATTGCGGGGATGCAGGCAGTGAGTGCGACTTTCAGGAATTCATTCATAAGAGCTTATCCTTTCTGCTCGGTTTCCGAGCGCTGCTTTAAAATGTCCACGGCCTTGGTGATTGCTGCCGGGATGGGCAGTCCCATCAAGCCCGCGTTTTCGATGATGGAAATGGTCTCGTTGCAGATAAAGCCGATCACAACGGCATCCCGCACAAAGGTGGAACCCATCACGGCATCCAGCCTGCAGGCCACCAGCACGATCAGCAGCGTTTCGCCCTTGCGGCACAGGCCCTTCCAGCCTGCGCGGCTTTCCAGCGTGCCGCTTTTGGTCTTGGGGCTTGCATGGAACACTCCTGCCACGATCAGCCCGGTGATGTAGTCGATGGCCATAAAGATGATGAGCGTCTGCAGCGCTGCGTCCCACCCGCCAAACAGGCTGGCAAACGCAGCGCCCAGCGCACCCACGGCCATGCAGAAATAATCTTTCACGTTCTCACACCTCCATCACCGGGATGCCGTAATCCTCTGCGCACTGGTGTTCGATACGGCAGCCGCGGGCATTCTTCCAGCCCGGTGCGAAAATTGCCACATCGGCCTTTGCAAGGAACTCGATGCTCCGGGCCAGATAGTCCAGCGGCTTTGCTGCCGGGCCGAAATCATCAAAGAAGGTTTCCAGTACATCGACCTTGCCAAACTTCTGCCGGGCAATCTCGATCACTCTGCGGCGCTCTGCATTGATTTCATCGGAAGAGCGACCACCCATCGGCTGGCTGATAAAGATAACCTTGTTCATTTTTCTGCTCCTTTCACCGCGCCCAGACCGGCACGCTTGATAATAGCAGCGTAGTCCTTGTATGCGTGGCTCATGTCAACATTAGTGCTCACGCCCGGCACGCGGGCCGTGCTGGTGTACTGCCACATGCCAAAGGGCCAGCGGGGAGCAGGCTTCTTCGTGCGGTAGGCAGCCAGCCACATGTCGTAGGGCTTCAGCGCCGTGCCGCCCATGTAGAGGAAGGTGCTACCAAACCACAGGCCGGTGTAGAGCAGAGCGTACACGCCCCAGCTTTCCACAACACTCAGCATGTAAGCTGTCAGGTTGGTCAGCGCGGCCTTGCCCAGCGGCTTCTGCATCTCGTCCTCAATGTCCACCGCCACAGGCAGCTCAAAGCTCCTGCCGGTGAGCAGCTTCTTGAAATAGGCCAGCTCCTTGTCGGCCTGCTCCCGGTTGACCGCTTTAAAGTAGCCATACACGCCGCAGGGAATGCCCAGCCGCTTGCATTCTGCGTAGTTGCGGGCAAACTGCGGATCAGTGTATGGCGCACTGGGTCTGCCCTCCGCGCTGTTGCCCATGGCGCGGATCATCACGCCGTCCACCTTACCGCTTGCCTTGACCTTTGCCCAGTCGATGACACCCTGATGCCGGGACACGTCCATGATGGTCTTTTCCATCGCTTACTCCTTTACTTCTCCAGCTCTGCCTTGATGGCTTCCAGATCGTCCGTGGTCAGGGACGGGTAGTCGGCGGCGATGTCTTCAAAGACTTCACCGGCGGCAATGCGGATTTTGAAAGCGCGGGTCATAATGCGAAGTTTAAGTGCGTTCAGGGTTTTCATAAAAATCAGCCTCCAATCAAATCAGCCATCATCAAAATAATATCGTTGTTTGCGGTTTCCAGCGCGTCCACGCGCTCCGGCAGCTTGTCCTTTGCTTCCTGTTTCTGGCGCTCTTTTTCCTGCGCAGCCAGCTCTTCGGCAGTATAGCGGATGTACCTCTGGATGGGCACCTGCTCCACCCATTCCTCCTGCGCCTGCACGCCAGGACGGTCAACGATCTTCTGCACGTCCTTGCCACCGTTCGGATACTCGGTCAAGGTCTCCCAGTGCCACTGTTCTTCCACGCCCTCTACGGCGGGGTGGGTGACTTCTTCGGTGCTGGTGGTCAGGTAGCCAAGGGTCAGGTCGGGGTTTTCCACGACCGCGCCGGTCTCGTCAAGGATCTTCATTGTGTCACCTCCATGGGGGTCACATATTTGCCGATTCGCGAGTAAGATACTTTTCCGTCAGGACTTTCAGCCGACAGCATCCACTGTCCGCCGGTCTTGCCGGAGTCACTGCGGTCTACTTTTACGCACCCATTTTCGTCCAGCTGCATCGGGGGCACAAAGCTACCGTCGCTGCGCCGCAGGTGGAGTCTGATTTTGCAGGTTTTCCACTCTTCCGGGATGGCAAAGTGCAGACTGGTCGGGTGCCCCTCACTGCCAAACTGCAATGTTGCCACAGTGTCAAATGTCACAGGGATCATCGTTCAAAGCCTCCTTTCTCAGGCCACGCGCCGCCAGATGTGCACATAGTAGGCGGCGGGCTGCACGGTACTGCTGCGTCCGTAGACGGCATTGGACTTGGACGCATCCAGACTGAACTTATACACATTAGCATCGCCGTTGTTTGCGCCCGTCGATGTGATCCGGTCGCCGGCAGTGAATGCGCCGGATACCTCATGACTCATATAGTGTACATTCGCAACAAAAGAGCCTGTGATGTTCGGCAGACCGGCCTTCACGGTGGTGCCCGCTGCGTGGCTTCTGCTGGCACCCATCAGCACGCGGTCGGATGCGATCTCTTCCCATGTGCCGCCAAACAGGGCGGCAGGGCTGGTGGGGTCGGTGCTCTGGTAGATGCTGCCCACCGGGTAAGGGTCCGGGGCAGTACCGCCTGCCAGATGCAGTGTGCCGTCCGCATCTGCCGTGAAATCCTCGCTCAGCTTGACACCGCCCAGCGTGGTGGTGGTGGCGGCGGGGAGGGTGTAGTGCACGGTGTCGCCGCTGCCAAAGGTCAGCACCAGTTCTCCGTTTTGCAGCTCTGCACTCTTCAGGTAGTCACCGCTCCCCTTTTCCACCGCACCCACGTCGTCCGCAGTCAGCGGGGTATTCTTTCCGGTGCCGCCATGTGCTGCGGGCAGGATGCCGGTCATGTTTTCCAGTGTCGTGGTGTCCTTGGTCTGCATGGTCTTCGTGCTTCCGTCGCCGAAGGTCAGTGTCAGGGTGCGGTCTGTCAGCGAAATGCTCTTCACGTAGCCCGCGCTGTTCGCTCCCACCGCACCAAGATCCTCCGCCGTCAGAGTCACAACGCCGCCCATGCCGTTCACACTTACCACCGCGCCATCTTCGGGCGGCGCAAAATTCTCGGCACGATCTGCAGCCCGCTGCGCCCGCTCCGCATCGCCTTGGGCGCTGCCTGCCGCTTCCTGTGCCATTTTTGCCGCCCTTGCCGCGTTCGCTCCGGCTGTCGCTGCAGTGTCTGCGTCCTGCTTTGCTGCTGCGGCCGCGTTCCGCGCTTCCTTTGCGCTTTCCTGTGCCCCGGTCGCATATCCCAGCACCCGCGCCACAAAAAGCTCGTACTGCGTCGGGCTGATCTCTGCATCGCCGTCTGTGTTCAGTGTTTCATAGCAGTCATACCGGGCCGGTCGGGTCAACGCCCGGTATCCGTCCTTACCCAGAGCCAGCAGCATCCAGCTGCCGCAGGGGCTGGCGGTAAATTCCTTGCCCACTGCTGCGCTGTGCTCCTCGTCCAGCAGAATCGGTGTCGGCAGTGTGCCGTCCTGCCGCTGGATGTGCAGCGTCACGGCACATCCGGCCCACTCCTGCGGCAGCTCAAACTCCAGCCTTTCCACATTGGCGCTGCTCTGCCCGCCCAGATGCAGCACCCGCATCTCCGGGCCAAACTCCACACCGCCAAAGTTTTTCCGAATAATTTTTACCCGCATCCCGCTGCCTCCTTCCGTCCTTCTCAGCCTATCACACAAAAGTCCGTAATAACACTGCGGACTTTTTTCCAACTCTGCCGTTTCAAAAGAACCACATATACAAATCCCCCGGTGTGAAATCATCACGCCGGGGGATTTTTCTTTTCTTACCTCACTTCCGCATACGGGTCCGGTTCCGGTTCCTTCTCTGCTTCCTTTTCGGCCTCCTCCACCCACTGGGCAAAGTTTTTCTCTGTGTACAGCTCTTTGCCGTCCGCGTCCTTGAGCGCCAACAGCATTTCTTCCATCTGCTGCCGGTCTGCATCACTGCCCGCAAGGTATTCCGGCTTTGCCGTCTCAGTGATCTTGCTTTTAAGTGTCGTCGCGCTCTTGCCCGCCTTCGCCAGCCAGTCATATTCTTCCTGCACAGCACCTGCGTCCCAACTGTCCACAGCTTCCACAAGGTCATCTGTCACGCTGGCGTTGTCGCCCTTCAGTTGCTTTTCGGCCAGCTGGTTCACCGCGCCGGTCACGCAGTCCACCACATCCCCGCGCTTTCCCTTCGGCAGGCCCAGCACTTCGCTCAGCTGTTCGATCATCTCGCATTCCAGCTCGTACCGCTTCTGGTCATTTCCTGCATTCTGCTCTTCAGCAGCCTGCCGCACCCGCGCGTCGTACTTTACAAGGCGGCTCTTCAGCTGGCTGTACATCTTGTTGTCCTCAATGGTTCCCGCTTCTACCATGGCGTTCAGCTTCTCCACTGCGGCCTTTGCTTCGTCGCTGTCGCCGCCGGCATAGGCGTTGTACAGCCGGTCATACTGGCCGGTGGCGCTTTGCGGCACAGAATTAAAGCTGAACTGTCCTCCGTGCCCAAGATTTTCAAGGTCACCATAGTAGCCCTTTACCGCTTCTACGATCTTCCGTCCATTGCCGTAGGGAACACCCGCCACTTCAAAGCTGTCCTCCAGCAGCGTCATGCTGCGCTGCATCAGCTTATTGTGGTGATTTTGCAGCTGTTCTTCGTCCATTTCACTGGTGTCTTTCCGGAATTCCGCAAAAAACTTCTGCACATCTCCGGCCAGATCATTCACCACGCTGATGCTTGCTGCACTCAGCACGTCGTAATCCTTACCGTTCACAGCATTGTCGATCAGACTGTATAACTCACTTCCGTACAAAAAGTTTCCCGCAAAACTTTCTGTGTACAGGCTTGCAAACCGTTTCCACATGCTCTTCACGGTCACATCGCCGTTTTCGTCCTGCTCCCGGTCCCACCGGTGCAAAAGGAAATCTGCGCCGATTTTCATGATCGCAAACACCGCCGTCTGTGCCGCCTGGCTCACAACAGCCCGGTTTCGCTGTGTTTTTGCCCTCTGCAATTCCGCTTTGTTTTCATCGCTCTGGTTCTGCCGGTAGCGTTCCGCCTGTGCCTTGTAATCGCCAATGGCATCCGCCAGAATGCCGTAGTTCTGGAAACGTTGGGTGGTGAACATGGTCAGCTGTTTCAGCAGTTCGTTAGGGTTGCGCTGGATGCCCGCCCGTTGCATCACGGTGTAGTTGGGCTGTGTCTGCTCGATCACCTTCTGATAGGTGCGGTTCACCGCTTCCCAATAGGCCGGGCTGCCTGTCACCTCCGCGCCTTCAAACTCGGCCGTGTGGTTCTGCACGTATCGCTTGCTGCCTTCCCACAGGGCTGCTACCGTCACTTCGTCCATCCCGTTGATCCAGCCGGTCAGCCAGTTCGGCAGCTTGTCCATGCCCTTTTCCGCCAATGTTTCCTGCTTGCCAATGCTGGCAAGCTCGCCGTTCTGGCTGCCGCGCTTGCGCCAGTCCAGCAACACGTCTCCGTGTTCTTTGATCTCCGTTTCCAGTGCTGTCCGTGCCTTGGGCGAAAGGTTCTTCACAAAGGGTACCACTGCCGCCATGGTGTCACCGCCCAGTACGGCCGCTGCTGTGGGCAGGCTTGCCGCCTGCGCAATGGCAACGCCCGGGTTCAGCGTCAGCACTGCGCCTGCATAGTTCCCGCGCAGGTTTCCCAGTACTTTGTTAAAGGTGCTGGGCCGCTTGCGCTGGGTAGTCTGCAGGTCGGTCAGCAGGTCATCGATGTAGCTCACCGCATCCTTGCCCCACTGTTCCTTGATGATGCCGTTCTTCAGGTTTGCAAGCCCTTCCCGCGTCTCCACGCCGCTGTTCAGGATCTTCTGCACGTCCCGGATGGGCGCGGCCAGGCCCGCATACGCCGCCGTGTCCCGCAGGCTGCGCTGCACCACATTTGCGCATTCTTCCAGCAAAATGGGCTGTCCGCTCTTCACGCGGTTCTTCAGGAAACCGCGTCCCTCAATGGTCGCGTCCAGATTCAGGCCGTCGATCTGGGTCGCCAGCACCGATTTATCCACCGCAATGGGGTAGTAGTTTTTCACGGTTGCCCTCTGGTAGCCCACCAGCTGCAGGCTCGTCTCGTTGATGAGCTTCGCGGTGTAGTTGTCGAAGAACTCCTTCATGTCCGCGCACCATGCCCGGTCATAGTCAGTCATGGCCGCTTCCACCGTCTGCAGGATGCTATCCGCTGTCGGGGTCCCGTCCGCATCCGTCAGCATTCCCAGATGTACGGTCTGTCCCTTCTGGTAAGCCTGCTCAATGTCACCCTTGTTGTACAGCTTTGCATCCGGAATCACAAGTCCGCCGTTCATCAGGTGGTTCAGGCTGTCAGTGTTGTGCAGGTGCATGTACAAACTGCACAGCTGTGCATGGGTCAGTTCGGCTTTCTTTCCCTTCACATCGGTCAGGCCCACGTCCACAAGGTCTGCGCCCGGGCCTGCAAAGTTCTGCATTTCCTTCACGTGTTCTTTTCCGGTCACGTTGGCAAACAGCTTTTCGCCTTCCACGGTGATCTTCGTCTGCCGGTACTGGCCGTCGTTCAGCATTTGGGCCATCTTTTCCATCTGGCCGTTCTTCGCGTAGCCGCCCAGCATACGGAACACCCGCTCCGCGCCCAGCATATCCAACTGATACTTTGTCAGCAGATTGTGCACGCCGTCCAGCTTTCCGCCGGGGTGGTTGCCCTTGCTGGCATTCACCTCGCTGGCTGCGCCTTCTGCGATTGCGCTCACTTCTTCAGCCTTTGCAAGACTCACCGTCTTGTTTGCATTGCGGATCACATGCAGCGTCGAGCTGGTAATAGCCTTCAGCATCCGCATCTGATCCACCGTCATGGGCAGATAGGTGCGGTTCTCCGTCTCCTTGATGCGTTTGCGCAGCCGTTCCTGCAGTGCCCATGCTTTCTCGCTGTCCGGTAAAACTTCTGCCTCGGCCAGCTGCTCGTGCAGTTTGGTCAACTTTGCGTCCTTTGTCGTCTGCAGGTCGTCCCGCAGTGTCTGGATCAGGGTATCCACGCCGGTCTGCTTCCATTCTTCGGTCATGGCGTTGGGGCTGTTCTCGCTGCCCGCACTCTGCCGGATCCGGTCCTGCAGCCTCGTCAGCTGGTTCACGGCCCGTTCGTTCAGAATGGTCATGTCCGCCAGCTTTGCCACCTGTGCTGCCGCATCGATCAGCCCCGGCTGTACATACTTGTCCTTGCTGGGCCGCAGCAGCATCTGGTTCAACTGTGCCGCGTTCTGCCGGATGCTGTGTTTCAGTTCATCCATCTTCCGTGCATCCCGCGCCCGTTGCACTCGCTTTTCCGCTACTGCCTTCGCAACGGCAATATCTTCGTCCCGCTGCTGTCGGGCTGTTTCAATGGCAAGGGCATTCCGCTGCGCCTGTTTCTGCTCCCATGCGGCCCGCTTACGTTCGTTATCCGCCTCCCATTCCATGATCTCATTTTCCTGCACGATCAGGCTGTATTCCGCCTTGTCCGCGCGCCGCTGCTCTTCCCGTAGCCGCATACTCAGATCTGCATTTTCCTCCCGCAGTTCTCCCATGCGTTCCCGATACCACAGCTTTGCTTCATCCAGCATTTCCTGCCGCTCGGCCTTCAGGCGTTTCACTTCCTGCTTCATTTCCCGCTCATAGCTTTCCCGCAGCACTGTCAGCTTTTCGTTCAGGTTGCCCACATTGGAAACATCCACACCAAAGGTTTCAAGGTTCTGGTCCAGCAGCTTTTCCGCTCTTGCGTTCTGCCGCTGCAGTTCGGTCATCTGCTGTACTTCGGCGTTCTGGTTTGCAGTGCGCCGGTTTTCCTGCATTCTGCGGCCAAACTCCCGCTGCTGTGCTTTCTGTACGCCGCGCAGTTCCTTTTCCACCTCTGCAGCACGTTCTTTGCTGCCTGCTGCGGCTCTTGCCACATCCATATTGTGTCGCTGGATGCCCTCAAAGATAGCCTGCGCGTCAGTCATCTCCGGTGTCGCCATAATGTCACCGATGATCCGGCCCGCCAGTTCGATCTTTGCATCCTCATACTCTGCATCGTCTGCAAACCGGCTCATAGTCGCAGGCTTGATGGCATCGTGCAGGTTCATCAGCACATTCAGCCACTCGGTGCTTTCCATGCTCATTGCACCATCCACACCCGCCTGCTGCGCTGCAGCTTTCCACAATGCCTTTGCACCGTCGCTGGTGCCGTCCACAGCGCGGTTGTCGTTGATCACGCTTTCGTACTGCTGTACCGGGTTGCCGTCCCGCACGCTTTCGGCCTGCCGCAAGGTCACGCCGTGCCTGCGCGCTTCGGCCACTGCTTCACTCCAGCTGCCGTATGCTTTCACCAGTTCTGCCTTTGCCTGTCCGCTTCTGTTCACGGTATATTCCAGCTTGTGCAGTTCCGGGTATTCGTCCCACAGCTCACTGTTGCGGTAAACTGCCCCGTCCAGAATTTCTCCCGCCAGCGTTTCGGCCAGCGCATTGGCTTTTTCCATGTCCGCACCGTCGGCTTTCAGGTAGTCCACCAGTACCTCGGTCTCCCTCGCAAGCTTGGCCCGGTCCGCCTTACTGCCGTTCGCCTTTGCCCAGCGGCTGGCCAGTCCTTCAATGGCTGTCCGGCTCACCTTCACACCCCGTGTCAGCCCAAAGAACTGGCTCAAGGTGTCCAGTGCTGCAGCCTTGTCCGCAATGGTGCGGCTTGCCATCTGCTGGTCGTTCCGTTTTGCATCCCGGTCGGCCTGCTCTGCCAGCTGATAGCGGAACTTTGCAAGGTCGCTTTCTTGTGCCAGTTCACCGGTCTGGTAATATTCCCGGATCTCCCGCACTACGCGGTCAGCATCCACACGTCCGCTGTATTCCTTGCCGGCTGCCACCCGACCGTCTGCTGTGGAGATGTCCAGTGTGAACTGCCGTTTCTCGTCGCCCAGCTCCTGCACCATTCGCCAGATCTGTTCCAGCTGCTGCGTGGTGGGTGCTGTGTCTGCCGAGAGATCCACTCCCGGTGCTTCAGCCATCACGCGCACATTGCCGTCCAGCAGAAATTCGTTCAGCGCTTCCGTTCCATTTTTCACCTCTGCCGAACCGAACACGCTCATGATCTCCCGGTGATCGGTATCTCGGGTTCGGTCATTCTGGGCAAAGTCCAGCATCTGGCCGTCCGGCAGAATGTACCCGGCTCGTCTGAAGTCCTCTGTCGTGCCAAACCGTTCTTTTGCCAGTACGCGGCGGTATTCTGCCTTTCCGCCGTGAGCTTCGGCCTTGGCATCATATACCGCCTGTTCTGCTTTGCCTTTTTTTGCGTTCTGCTGCTGCATCCGGGCACCGGCCTCTTTGATCCGGCCGTTCAGCACAGCGCTCTGGCCTTCCAGCTGCGCCATACGGGCATTGTAGTCTTTGCGCTTTGCAAGATAATTCTGGTATTCTTCGCTGTCCCGGTAGGCTTTTGCTTCTGCAGAAAAAGTCCCCAGTGCCTTCTTCTTCGCCTCGATCTCTTTCACGGCATCGCTTCCCAGCCAGGCACTGCGTTCTTCCTTCAGCTCCCGCCGCTGCTCGTCCAGCCGCTGCTGTTCGTCGCGCAGCTTCGTCAGCTCGTCTGTCTCGCTCAACTGATACCGTACGTTTTTCTTCAACGTCCCGTCATTTCCCTTGTTTTCAGCGGCTTCCTGTGCTATACTTTGGTTAGAGATCTTCGACCCGCTGCTCCCCGAATCTTCGGATTCCATGTGGGCTTTGCCGAAGGTCTCCGTAAAGCTCTCCGGCAATCTACTCCTTGAATCTTCGGATTCTACGTGGGTACCACCGGAGGGCTTTATTTTTGTTTCTTTGATGTTAACAATATCATAAAAAATCTCCCGTGTATCCGGTTTGATGGCTGTCAGCACATCTGCCTCATACGCGTTTTCGCCCACGCGGATTTTAATTCTTCCGCGGTTGAAGGCTTCCGCATTTTTGTGATTTGCGGGCTCGCGGTACACTTCATCCGCAGTTGCAATGATTTCATCAAGATTGGCAGCCATGCGCATTTTGTCCGCATACGCTGTGGCATTTTCCCACTGTAATGTCTTTGAATACTTCGACCAGACAAACTCATTGCGTCCATCTTTGCTGTTCAGAATTGTCCAGCCGTTTCTTACAAAGCCATCCGGGAAACGCTCTCTGATTGCCTGCTTGACTACCGATTTCCAGTTTTCCTGCGGGACTCCTTTCAGAATATCCTCGTCGATCTGAATGTAAGTTTCTCCCACGGCATCTTTCTTGATTTCAAACCTTGTCCCTTCCGCCGCGCCCTTGTTCTCAAGGGCTGCGGCGTTTTCTTTTGCGGCGCGCAGGCTATCCATAGCCCTCTCCGCATGGGCAAAGTATTCGTCCTGCAGCACCCGTTTTTCTGCCACCGCAAGGCGCTGTGCTTTCAGAGCGGCCTTGTTCTCCGGGTCTCTTGCCAGCACTTCCTTTGCGCGGCTCACGATGTCGCTCAAAAGCTCCTTCACCTTGGTCATCACCTTGTGGATGCCGCCTGCCTTGCCGGCGTTCTTTTCAGCCTGCCCGCGCTGGAACTCCACCCAGCGCTTAAAGCTCGCTTCATCGCTGAAGATGCCGCGCCATGCGTCCGCCACAAGTTCTTCTGCGGCTTCCTCGTAACTCAGCCCCTGCCGTGCATAGTCGGAAAGCTTTCCCCGGATCATCTCGTCAATGCCCTCAAAGCCCTCGCTCTTTGCCAGAAATTCCAGTGCATGCTGCTGCAGTGCCTGCGCACCCTCTGCATCCAGTGAGTTGTACCAGTGGTAGTCCTCGTGCAAGATCGTGCCAAACACATCCTCGGCCCGGTCGCTGAAGAAAATGCGCGCCGTCTCGGTGTCCACATAAGCCCTCACCCGGTCGCTGCCCTGCAGTACCGTTTTCAGCACCGCATCGGTGTTCGTGGCCTTCGCATTCAGTTCGATCAGCTGCGTGCCCACCTCGTTTGCCGTGCGCATCGTTCCCTTATACAGCACCCGACCGCTGCCGCTGGTGCTTTCCGCCGTCAGCCTTCCGCCAAGGCTTGCGCGCTGCATGTTTCCGGCTTCCAATTCTCCGTGTCCCTGCAGCCATGCCAGCTGCAGCGCTTCCCGTCCGCCGTCCTGTGCCAGCACGTAATCGGTGTTCACAGCAAGGCCGCTCATGCCCTGCGCCAGCTCCATAGCCTTGTCAAAGGTGTGCACATCTTCCATCTGTCCCAGCCGGTACAGGCTGCTGGCCGCAGCCGCATACCGCCCGGCATCTCCAATTTCTGTCGGCATGTTCCTGCTGATGGTCGCACTTGCCCCATCCGATACCTGCCATCGGGTCAGCTCCTGCTGCACCTCCCGCTGCTTTGTGGTCAGGCTCTGCTGTTCAAGGCCGTAAGTTTCCCGCATCCTGCCAGACTGTTCTGCCGGGCCGCTTTCCACCCTTTCCCCGGTGTTCTCCACGGCAGCTCCGCTCCGGCCCAGTTCACTTTCCGTCTGTGCCTGCTGCGCAGATCTGTCAGCTTCCATTTTTTCTACAATTGCGGCCGTTTTTTGTGCTTCAACTGTCGCATTTTCGGTAGCTGTGGCCGGTGCCTGTGCTGCCCGCTGCTGTGTTGTCATTTCCCGCAATACCTGCCGGGTCTTTGCTGCCGTTTCCGGCAGCTCAACACCGTATTCTTCCGCAAAAGCAGCGCGGTTCGCTTCATTGGCCGCATTCGGTGTAAATAGGTTGATGGTCTTGCTCGTAAGCTGCCCATCCTGCACAGCTGCGGCAAGCTGCTGCACAGCCGGGTTTTCGCTCTGTACCATCGGCGCAGTATCCTGCATGGTCGCAAATCCGCTTGTCGTCCCCGTCACTTCTGGCTGCACCGTTTCCTGTGTAGCAGCCGCAGGTTGTCGGGTGCCTGCCGCAGCTTCTTCCGGTGTCTGCTGCATCGCCGTTCCCGGCTCTTGTGCCCGCACTTCGTCCTGCAATGCCTGCCGTGCCCGTTCCACCTGTCCTTCGTAGTATGCCCGCTTCACATTACCCACAATGCTGGCATCGCCGCCGTTCGCCTTTGCAAGCCCTGTGCCCACAGCACCGCCCAAGGCACCGGATGCACCGCCCGTCAGGCCGCTTTCCAGCGCCGTTAAAAAGGTGTCGCTTTTAAACAGGTCTGCCGCCGCTTCGCTGTCGCCCAGCGTCGCATCAATAGCCTTGTCTGCATAGGTCTCCACAAAGGCCTGCATGGCATTGTCCATGCCGCCGGAGATGGCATTTGCCACCGCCGGGTACTGCTGCGCCAGCGTGCCGTCCGCCGTCACGCTGCGCACCATGTCCGCCAGTTTGCCCGCCAGCGTATCCTTTGCGTAGTCTGCGCCCATGGTCTTTGCAAGGTCAGCTGCGCCCACACTGTTGATGGCCCAGCCCGCGCCAAATTTTGCAAGGCCCCCGGCCAGCGTCTTGCCTGCGCTCTCGCCTTTTTCAATGCTCTGGCCCATGGCTTCCGCACCGCCCTGCGCACTCAGCACCGGCAGCACCCATGCCGGGTCAATAGCCGCCACCGCAAGGTTCTCGCCCGCACTGCTCACAATGCCCAGCGCCTGCTTTGCAATGGGGCTAAGGCCCGCCTGTGCAGCTGCGGTCAGATCCTGCCCGCGCTTGTACAGCTGGTAACCAAAGCTCTTCTCTGGGTCTACGCTGTCATGCACTTCCGTTCCGGCAATGCGCGCCCGCATGTTGTCGATCTCCTGCTGCGTGTAACCTTTTTCGATCAGCTCTGCATCCGTGTAGGCATCGCTCTGCGTTGTTTGTGCCGCCGGGGCACTGGCCATTGCACCGCTGCTCTGTGCCAGCTGCAGCGTGTTGTCCCGTGCTGCATACCGCGTCTTTCCGCCGGCCATCAGGCGCAGCAGCTCCTGCTGCCGGTCGTCGCTCTGTACATCCTGCTGCAGCTGCTTCCAGTTGCTGCTGGTCGCTGCTGCATTCTTTGCGCTCTGTACGCCGGTCTCACCCGCCAGAAAAACCGAGGATGCCACCGTGTCTCCAATACCGCCAATGGTATTGGCCGCGCGCCGCGCTGCACGCTGTCCTGCAGGCAGCGCATCAAAGTCGGCAATGTACTGCCGCGCTTCGCTGATCTCCTTGCGGCTGTATCCCTTTGCCAGCAGTTCCGCATCGGTGTAGTCCCGTCTGCCCTCACTCTTTTCCGGCACTGCTGCTCTGGCTGCAACACCGCTCACACTCTGGGGCTGCATGGCGTTGTTTTTCTCGGCATAGCTTTGTCCGCCGGTGCCAATGCGCATCAGCGTCACAAGTTCCCGGTGCTTCGGGTCAGCATCCATCCACTGGTTCAGCCGGTCAAAATCACTGAAGTCGTCTGTCGCTTTCAGGTCTTCCGTGTACTGCTTCACCTTCTGCGCAGTCTGTGCATACCAGCCTTCATCTCCGCTGGCAATGCCTGCAATGCGCTGGCGCTCAGTGGGCTGCACCGTTCCCGTCACCTTTGCCGCCGGAGCTGCAGTGCTCTTCGCGTTCAGCCATTCCGGCTGCGCAGTGCTGCTGCGTGTACCTGTACCGCTGTCGGTCACAATGCCGCTTTTGCCCGGATATGCCTGTGTTCTGCCTGTTTCCTGCGGCACTGCCAGCTGCAGCTTGTGGCTGCTGTCCGCGCCCGTCATCTGCGCCAGCACCCGTGCGCCAAGACCCGTGCCGGTGTTCTGCCTTGCAGCCGCAGCCGGGCTGGCAGCATTCTGTCCGCTGCTTTTCGCTTCCCAGCTTTCCCGCGCTTTTGCAATGCGTTCCGGTGTCCACTTGTCCGTAGTGTTTGCTGTTCCCGCAGCTGTACCGGTGCTTGCCGTCCGGTTTGTGGCGCGGCTGTTGTTTTTCGCTTCCCAACTTTCTCTGTCTTTTTTCAGTCTTTCCGGTGTCCATTTGCTCATAACTGCCGGTCTCCTTTATCGTTCCGCTTCCAGAATTTTCATAATGGACGACAGCGTGTTGTCCGTAATGCCGTCTGCAGAAAGTCTGCCCGCAATATCGTCCAGACTGTAACCCCTCGCCTGCATGCCGCGCGCCGTTGCAAGTCCGCTGCGCAGCGGACTGCTGCGGGTGTTTGCCCGCCCACTGGTGCCGTTGCTTCCCGCCGTGCTGTTTTTCAGCCACCCCGCGTCCGTCAGGGTCTGCTGGTAGAAGTCATACAGTGGGTCTGTCTTCTTCATCCCGGAGAATTTTGTTGCCATCGTCTGCAGCTGGCTGTTGGTAAAGCCGGTCGTTCCCGTCTTGCCGCTGCCAGAGCTTGTGTTTCCGCTCTTCGTGCTGCCCGTTCTTCTGCTCCCGCTGCCGGTCGTCCTATAACGGTTATTCAGTGCCAGCTGGTTTGCTGTGTAATTCAGCTGCCGCTGGTTCAGTGTGGGCGAATAGTCAATGCTGCCGGTATCTACGCCCGCCATCTGCAGGTAGTTTTTGGCTGCAGTGTCATTGCCACTTCCTGCCAGACTTGCACCCTGCAGCAGTGCCGCCATCTGATCCTGCTGTACACTGCTCATGCCCTGCCATGTATCCAGCATCGTCTCGTCCAAGCCATATTTCGTCAGCACTGCTTTCGCTGCATCATCAAAGCCTGCCTGTTTGTATGCGGTGGCCTGCTGCAGCGCCGCCACCTGATCGCTCAGCTGAGTGCGTGCCAGACTGTCATTGTACTGTTTTTCCTTGAACTCGTTTTCCCACTTCTGCTGGCTGTACCCCTTGTACGCATCGTATCCTTCCATCACCGTGCTGCCAATGCCCTTCACGGCGTTCCACACATTGTTCCAGAAGTCGCTGTTCTCCTGCCGTGCCTGCTGGGTGCGGTCATAAAGGTAATTGCGCCAGTTTGCTGCATTGCTCACGCTGCTGTCATACTCGCCGCGTTCCAGTGCGCGCTGTCCCAGCAGGGTGTCCAGCTGGTCGCCCGCACCGGCAAGCTCCTGCTGCCACTGGGCCAGTGCGTCCGCCCGTGCTGCAGCAAGGGTGCTGCCGGTGTTTGCCGTCTGCGCCGCTGCTGCCTGATCTGCCGCGCTCTTTGCATAGTCCGCGCCATACCCGCCGGAAAGCGCATCTGCGGTCGCTGCTGCTGCATCTGCACCGGCATTCGCATTGCCCACCATCCGTGTCAGTGCGTCCTTGTAGCCGCTGTCTGCCGCGGTAAAGTCAAATCCCGCGCCGCTGGCCGTGTCCATCTTGTTCAGCGTGTCGGCAATGCCCTGCGCATACTGGTCATCGTAGGCCCCCGGCATGGCGTTTTCCGCGTCCTGCAGGCGCTGCTGCGCGTCGTTCAATCTCTTGATAGTCCCCATTCTTTTCTCCTTTCCTCAAATAAAGAACAGCGGCAGGATCCTCGCTGCAAGGCCTGCCACCTGCAGCGCCCCGTTAATAAAATTCTGCAACCCGTTCTGCTTTGCGCTGTAAGCGTTGTCGTACTCGTTCTTTTTGTACTGTAGGCCTTCGGTCCAGTTTGCAAGGTCGTTCTGGTACTGGCTGTAGTCCTGCTTTTCCGCGCTCTGCAGCCCGCTCAGCTGCTGCTGCAGGCCGCTCTTCTTCGTGTTGTACTGGGCTTTGCTCTGGCTGTATAGGTTGTCCAGCACATTGTCCAAGCTGTTCATCGTTCTGGCATAGGCGTTCTGTCCCGCCTGCGTACCGTAGCTGGAGCCGTAGCCGCCGGTCATAGCGGCGGCGTTCGCCTGCGCATTCTGGTTTTCCAGCTTTGCCTGCCGGGTGTACTCGTTCTTGTACTGCTGATAGGCTGCATCTGCATCCGGGTCGTAATCAAAATCGCCCATGTTTTCCAGCTTGCCCATCACATCCTTGATCTGGCCCTGATACTTGCTCTGGTAGTCTGCAGGCTTCGTTTTCTCATACTGTTCCAGGTTGTACCGTGCCGTGTTCAGGCGGTCATTGTTTCCAAACAGTCCCATTTTTTATGCTCCTTCCCCGTTCATCCGTTCTAAAAATTCTTCCGAGCAGTTCTCCCGGTCAATGTTCGTCAGCACATAGTTCAGCTGTTCCGTCAGCTGGTACAGGTAATTCCGCAGCGCACGGGCATCTTCTGCCGGCATCTCACTGCTGAAGGAAGGCAGCGCAATGCCTTCCAGTCCCGCCAAACTTGCCATTTCTACGCTCCTTCTCTCATTTCCTCGGCTGTGCCGCGCTCACGCGCCCACCGGTCGCCGCCGCCAGCGTAAAGGCCACACTGCGCAGCACCATCTGCCCGGTGCCGTAGATCTTCAGCTGCAGCGTATCTGCCCTCCGGGGCACAAAGGGCAGGTTGATGCGCTGGTGGTCCTTCCCTGCTGCGCAGGTGCCCAAAGTTTCAAAGGCTCCGCCGTCATAGCTTGCAGCCACCGTTACCACCGTGTGGGCCAGCGCATCCAGCCGCACCGTCACCCGGCTGATGTACTTGTCGTCCGGTACGCTCAGGCCAATGTCTCCGCTCACCGCTTCAAACTGCAGCGCCGTTTCCTGCCCTGCTTCCTCCGTGCCGCTTTCCCGGTCAGGATCTGCGGCCCACAGTACGCTGCCGTCCCACAGGTACAGCTGCTGCCCGGTGGATACCATCTCGGTGCCTGCAGCGCTTTCCTCGTGCCACAGGCCTTTTTCCGTGTCGTATACCAAAAGCCGTCCGGCCTGCGGGCCGCCTGCTTTCTGGTGCAAGTACAGGTAATACCGCATGTCCATGCTTCCCGCCATGGCCCAGTCCACCGCAGTCAGCCCGCTGGTGTCCAGCGCAGCGGATACCTTTGTCGGCAGGCTTCCGTCCCATGCCATCACCCCGTCCGGCGAAAGATAATACAGCGTCTCTGCGATCACGCACAGGCTGTTCGCTGCGTTTGCCGCCACGCCCCGGCAGCGCACGCTGCTCATCTGGTAATCGCTGGGCTTTGTGCCGTACAGTTTGTGGATGCAGTTTTCCTTGAAGAATAGCAGGTATCCCAGACAGCTTGCAGCGCCGGTAAATGCGCCGTCACTGCCCACGCTCACGGCATAGCTGTCCGCTGCAATGCCCTGATAGCTGTACCAGTTGGTCGGGTCGCCCAGAGCGCAGGCGTAAATGGTGTTCTCCTTCCGGCTGCATCCCCACACCCGGTTTCCCTGTTCCGTCACAAAGTCCAGTTCCGGCACCCGCCGCTCCACCTTCACCGGTGCGGCCGCTGCGTCGTTCTCGGTCACGGTGCCGTCAGCGCTCTTCCATGTCACACCGGTCTCCGTCACAGTCCAGCTTCCGTAATACCGGTCGCTGTCCTCGGCCCGTGTCAGCACTGCCACCATCTCGTCGCCGTCCATGGTCTGGATCATCACCTCACCGTTCAGTCCTTTTGCCACTGCATTGCACACTGCGTCCGGCATCCCGCTTATGGTCACAGTGTCCCCCTCCCGGATCACTCCACCGATCCCCGGGCACCGGATCTTCACCGCGCTCAGCAGCACTTCCACCCACTTTTTGTTTTTTGCACTGTAGCGTAGCAGCACCGCATTGTTGTCATAGGCTTCGTCGCTGTCACTTTTCAAAAACAGCTGTCCGTCCTCCGGCTCTTTCGGTTCGGTCTTGCCTGCGCCCGCCGGGGTGTATGTCCGGCCTTCGGCATCGCAGGGGGTCACGGTCACGCTTTTCCCGCCCATCTCCCACTGTGCGCCAAGGCGCGTCAGTTCGCCGGTGCCCGTGTCAAAAGCCACCTTGTCCGGCCAGATCAGCACTTTCGTGCCCATGCCCGCCATGGCCTTGCGGTCATCGGTCAGCACGTTCTCCAGCACCACCGCACCGGTACGTGCTTCTTCGTCCGGGGTGTATTCCAGCGTCTTTCCGCGGCAGATCAGCAGCCCATTCAGGTGGTACATTCCGTTCACACCCTGTACCGTCCGCACATTCCTGCGCATTTTCCGCGTCTGCAGCGCCGGGTATCCTCGGCTGGAAAAATTCATTTCCCCGCTGAACTCTGCCTCGCTGCAGCCGTATCCTTCGTTCAGCCCGCCAAAAGCCCGCAGCATCTGGCGGCTCGTCTGCAGCACGTTCAGGTTCGTTCCGTCCATCATCCCTCAGTACCTCCACTGCGCACCAGTGGCCGGTGCGTACCGCTTCCGCATCCATACGGCAAATTCCTGCAGGTAGTCGCTGTACACCTGCAGCTCATTCATGGCCCGTGCTGTCTCGCCCAGCGCCAGGTCCATCTGCGCACACAGCCAGTGCACATACAAAGGGCAAAAGGCTTCCGGTGCCAGCAGCACCGTTTCGTATTCTAATCCTTCGTTCCAGTTCACATCCGCACCCACAGCATCAAAGTCCGCCGTCCGGCTGCGCTGCACAATGCTCGTGCGCATCCGGGCATCGCACTGGTGCAGCCAGCTCTGTTTCAGGCTGTCCGTAAACTGGTTGTTCGGCCGCAGTTCATCGGCCTGTTCTATCGCCTGTCCGGCTGTCATCTTATCAAGTCTCCTTTCCGGTCAGCTCCTGCTGCACAGGTCACGGCTCCCTGCGTTCTTCCTGCCGCAGCCAGCAGTCGCCTCTGCTGCAAAAACACCCGGCACAGCCATGTGCCGCTGTACCGGGTGTCTGTTTTCATTTTGCAAAATGCTCTTTTCTTTGCAAGAGCTGTGCTCTGTGGCCTTACACGCGCTGCGCCTGCTGCACAGCAGCGCTTTCCGCCGCCACGATCTTTGCCATTGCCTCGCCGTCCATCTCTTCGCTGTGGCGCAGCACCTCAGCAACCGCCTTCGGTACCTCCACGTCCACACCGCGCTGGATCAGGTAGGTCTCACCGTTCACGCCCACGAACACCGGCGTTTTGTAGCGCTGGTTGTCCTTGAACAGCCGGATCACCTCCGTGTCCTTTTCCGGTGCTGCCTGCACAGCGGCTTCGGTTTCCTGCTTCTTTACTGCCATGTTGGTTCCTCCTTAGTTTGCCAGCGCCTTTGCGCTGTAGCGTGCCGAGCAGCTCTCAATGCGCACCATGTACTGCTCGCTCAGCCGTTCCGCCGTCTTGGTGGCCTTCCAGCCCACAGAAGCACGCTGGTTCAGCGGGTCATCGCCGTAGCCCAGCTGCTTCACAATGTGCTGCATACCGCCGCCTTCCAGTTCGGTGGTCGCGTAGGCGTGGGCACCCAGTACCAGCGTGCTGTACACAGCCAGCCCCGCCGGGCAGCCATCGCCCTTCCACACCTTTGCCTCGCTGGAAACCACGAACCGCACGTTGTTGATCTTGCCGATCTCGCCGTTGAAGATCTCCTCCGGTGCCGCATACTTGTGCGCCTCGATCCAGTTCGGGTCCTTGCGGATATCGTAGCTGGTGTGCGGGTGCACAATGGCCACAAAGCTGTCGCCAATGGTGTCTGCGTTCTGGGTCTGCAGCAGCGCCACTGCCTGGTCGATCAGATCCACCGTCAGCTGTGCAGTGGCATCCAGATCCGCACGGCTGGTCACGGCGGTCTCCGCGCCGCCCGTTCCGATCTTCGGTGCATAGATCACGTTGGTGCCGCCGTTCAGGATATCGCGCACAATGGTGTCCATGGTACGGCCGCCCTGGCTTGCCAGCACATTGGTGGCCTGCACGATGTTGTTGTCAATGGCCGTCAGATCCAGCATGTCGGTCAGGGGCACCCAGCCGCCGTACTGGTGCACCTCGGCGGTCACGGTGGTCACGTTCAGCGCCTGACCTGCCGGGGTCACGCCCTCGGTCAGCGGCGTGGTGGCCTTGGGCAGCGCATCATACTTGCGAAACTCAATGGTCTTGCCGTTGTTCGCCGGGATCGGGTAACTGTCGCCGAACTGGTCATGCACCAGTGCAGGCTCTGCCAGATCCAGCAGGGTCTTTTCGTAGTAGGTCTTCATCTCAGCCGTCATACCGGCTGCGCCCGTGGTGTTCTGCAGCTGTGCGCTTGCGTCCGCAAACATCTGCAGATCCAGTCTCTTCTTGCTCATTTGTTTATCCTCCTTCAAAAGGGTTTATCTTTCTCGCATTCTTCGCGCGGGAAATCTCTCACAGCACAATACGTTCTCCGCGCTGTGCCCTGCGTGCCAGCTCTTTCCGCTGCTGCCGCGTCATGTGGGCCACATCCACCTTCATCTCGGCCGCGCCGCCGGGGTGTGTCCCGTTCTCAGCCGGGCGCTGGCTGCGCTGCTGGATGCGCGTCGCCCCGCCCTGCTCCACCTGTTTTGCCGTGCGGGCCGTCTGGTTTTCCATCAGGCGGTCAAAGTAGGCTGCACGGTACGCCGCTTCCAGCCCCACGCCCCGCCGGATCATATCCGCCACGGCAGGGTTGTTCAGCACTTCGTCCAGCTCAAAGTCCGGGTAGCTGTTTTTCAGCTTTGCCGCTTCCGCTTCCCACCGGGCACGCACTGCCGCCGCACGCTGCTGGTGCTCTGCGGCCAGCCGCAGCTGTTCAGCCTGCTGCTTTTCAGCATTGGCGCGCTGCAGCTGGCCCTCCATGCGGTCCATTTCCCGCGCGGTTTTCACGCTGATGCCCCGCTGCGCCGCCAGCGTTTCATAATATTCATCGTTCTTCACCCGGCCGTTTTTCACGGCATCGATCAGCCCGTCCATGTCGCTCATGTCAATGCCGTAGGCTTCGGCCAGCACCTTGCCCAGCTCGTTCAGCTGCGGGTTTTCCCGGATGCTCTGCACCGCCATCTGCGCCGCCCGCTGCATGGCCTCCTCAAACTCCTCCGCATACTCGCCCTGCATCAGCTTTCCAAAGGCTCTGCGCTTCTCTGCCGGGTCCGCCGCCTTCTTCTCGGCCTGCTCCCCTTCGCCTTCCGCCTCCTGCACGCTCTGCGGCTTTTCTTCTTCCGCTGCCGCTTCCTCCGCCGGTGCCGCAGCCGGTGACGGCACTGCCGCCGCCTTCGCCACCTTTCCCGGTCGGCTCCTGCGCGCCATCCTCTCCTGCGCCGGACGCAGCGCCGGTTCCTGCACCGCCGCGCCGCTTCCCGCCGCACCTTCTCCGGCAGCATCGCCGTCTCCACCCGCTGCGCCGTCCGCAAACATCTGCAGATCCAGCTCGTCGGTGCCTGTGGCGTGCATGTTCACATACCGCACATTTGCCGGATACTGCTGCGCCAGCAGCATCAGCCCGTCTGTCACCAGCTCAAACTTCGCGCTGTTGTCGCAGCTCTGCACCGCCTTCACGGTCAGCACGCCTTCGCCGTCCTGCACCGCGCTCTCGCCGTCTACGCTGCACGCCAGACTCAGCATCAGCGCCGACACCGCCGCGCACACAATGTCCTGCCCCTTCGGCGCATACTCCGCGTGCCCCTCCGCCCGCAGCACCATGTCCTGTCCCGCTTCGTTATAAATGATGTTGATCATTTTCTTCTCCTTCCCCGGTCACGTGTTCAGATCGATCTGTTCGATCGCCGCCCGGATCTCCAGCGTTTCCAGATACATCCCCATGCGTTTCTGCTGTTCCCGCAGCAGTTCAAGCGGGCAATCATGCCTCGGCTCTTCTCTTCCGGTCCTTTCCGCCGCCTCGATCCGGTTGCAAAACGCTTTCAGCCTTTCATACCGCTCCTTCGTCTGCCGGTACTCCGCTTTAAAGCGTTCCCGGTAGTCGGTGCTGATCATGCCATCGATGGTCTCTTTAAGTTCCATGCCGTTCCTCCTTCACTTGTTCGGGTTGTTCACGTCCATGGCCCGCTTTGCGGCCTGGGTCGCCATGCTGTTGCTTCCACTCTCGCCCACCACATCTCCCAGACTGTTGGTAGTGCTCTTCGCGTCCGCGGTCCCGCCGCCCCCTGTTCCGGCAGCACCGGCAGCCTGTCCGGCCGCGCTGGCTGCTGCGCTCACGTTGGTGCCGTTCTGCTGGTCAATGATGGCGGCCATCTTCTGTATCTGCTGTGCCATCTGCTGCAGCTGCTGGTACAGCGTGCCGTTCTGGCTCACCTTCTCCCGCACCTTCTCAATGCCTTCAAAGTCCATCATTTCCAGCGCAGCAAGGGCAGCATCGGCGTTGGCCGGTGCAAAGAATCCCAGCTGGTAGCACTCCTTTGCCGTCTCGTTCTGAGAAAGGCGGCTGAAAGTGCTTTTCTTTGCCGCGCTTACCGTAATGTCGAACACCGGCTCATGGTCGCCCAGCTGCACACCGCCTACATTGCCGCCGGGCACGGCCTGCAGCATCGCATTGCTGAACGGCACATACTCCACGCCGCCGCTCTCGCCGGTAATGCGGTATACCCGTTCTTCGTCGTAGAACTGCCGCATCAGCTCGATCACAAGGTAGCATTCCTTTGCAAACGTCCGGTACGCGCTTTTCAGCATATCGCGGCTAAGTTTGCTGCCCGCCTCCTGCAAAGCCGCAATGGCGCTTGCCGCTGTTAGGCCGCTGGTGGTTCCGCCCTGGCTCACATCCCGGTTGCCGCTGATCTCCTTCAGCTCACTCACCCGTGCATCCCGATAGCTGATGCAGTTGCCGCTCAGTACATTGGTCTGCAAAGGCCGGAAACTGTCGTCCGTCAGCCTGCCCACCACGTGCACGATGTCCTTGCCAAAGTCGGCCAGTTCTTCTTCGTTCACACCCGCTGTGTCGCTCAACACATAACGGGCCTTTGCAGCCAGTTTCACGTTTTCGTCCATGGCGTGGTTCATCTCGTCAATGGCGGTCTGGGTGTCCTTCATCACATCAATGTATCCAAAGCCCGCCGGGCTGTCCTCTTCCCGGAACAGCGGGTCAAACACAAAGGGGTATTTTCCGTGGTCGTAAAAGCCACGCTGGGCATACTGCGGGTCGTTCTCGCTGGCATACAGCACCACGCCGTTGCAGTATTTGCAGTAATGCAGCACCGTCTGACCGCTCTCAAGGGCCTTTTTGTAATACCAGTCCACCACAACGCTTTTGTCACTGGTGTCAATGCTGTCGTCGTGGATGTACTTTGCCACATCCATGCTGCTGCCCGTGTGCCCAGCCATCTGCGGGTATCGCCCTTCCAGCTGGTCATTGTCCATAAGGCTCAGGCTGAACAGGTGCGGCGTGTCCTGAATATCTTCCACGCCCGGCTCCCAGTACAGCATCAGCAGGTTCACGCTCCGGATGCAGATCTCGCCAAGCCCGCCGCGCGCCGCCGGGTCCCAGAACACGCCCTTCACGCCGGTGCCGGTCTTCAGCTTGCGCCACCATGTGTCGCTGTACACGGTCTCGTAGTCGCACTGCTCCAGCACCGTGGGCAGGATCTTGGAAAGCGCTTTTGCTGTTTTCTCGTCGTCCTCTGCCCGCGGCAGCACGTTCGGTTCCGGGTAGTTGTCCATGGCATCGGCGTGCTTGTTGGCAATGCTGTTGAACAGCCATCCGCTGGAAGGTTTGGGCTTACCCTGCATTTCCTTGTTTTCGTAATTTTTCCAGTGCCCCATGCGAAACCACAATTCGTTATCCACAATGCGCTTGTCAAGGGCTGCTTTTCCGGCCTTGTATTTCTGCAAAATGTCGTTTGCCTTGCGGATGTCCTCTTCCCCGATCACCTGCTGTGCGGGCAGTTCCGGTTCTGTCGTCAAGCCGTTTTCCCCCACCAATGGTGCTTCATCGAAGTGCTTGATAAACTGTTCAAATTTTCCTCCGTCCACGTTCCCGCTCCTTTTTCCTGATGCCGTTTATCGCTAGGGTCTCTTCTCGTGAAAATGCATTCGGAGCGGCCCGCAGGCCGCGACAAATGCGAAAAATAAAAATCAAATTCCGCTGCATATGCCCAGAGCGCACGCGGTGGGCATTCAAATCGTTTCACACCCTCATCACCCGCGTCCGGCTCTTACGTCTGTCCATGTCCAGCGGGTCATCTTTCATCGGCTGCACCGGTTCGGTCTTTCTGGGGCTGATGGGGTTTTCCATCAGCACATACCGGCACTCGTCGTAAATGTGGTCTTCCTGGGTGGTGTCAATGTCTTCCACCCGGCTCTCGTCGTACACAAGGTTCGGAATGGTGCGGATAAAATGCCTGCAGGTATCAAATACCTGAAACATCGGCCTGCCCTCGCCGTCAAATGCCAGCCGGTAGTGCAGCTGCATCTTGCCTGCAAGTCGCGTGTGGTCGCCCGGTGTCCAGAAGATGTAATTCGGGTGCTTTTCCTGCATGGCCGCAATGCTCTCGCCCTGACTCTCGTTGAAGATAGCCGGGTCTGCCACGCCGGTAATGTGCCGCCCGCGCAGCATTGGGTCGTTTTCCTCCGCTTCCTTGATGCGCCGCGCCTGCTCTACCGGGTCTATCTTCAAGCCTTCGTTGGGCACGCCGGTGCAGCCGTACAGCTCCTTGATGCGGTAAAGCCGCCCTTCCTCGTCCGCTGCATACCAGCCAACGGAAAAAGGCTTTGCATAGCCAAAGTCGTACCCGCGCCAGATGCGCCAGTGTGCCGGAATGCGGAACGGCTTGATCACGTGCGTCCACCGCTGATCCTCGTAGTGGGCCGGGTCGTTGCGCCATTCGGTAAATACCTGCCCGTTAAAACTGTCCCAGTTGCCGTAAAGCAGCGCCTGCTTTTCCGCTTCCGGTAAGCTTGCCAGCGTGCCCAAATACCCCGGGTCGTTTTCCAGCAGCTTTTTGTTGTCAAACACCGTGGACGGGATAAACACCCTTGTCCGCCGCAGCTTTTCTACCCTGCCGTCCGGTTTTTTCACATCCACCAGCTGCACCATCCTCGTGCCCGGTGGTGCCGGTGTAATGAACCGTGCCTTCACCCATCCGTGGCCAATGCCGCCGGGGTTCGCCGTGGCCCGCATGTACACTGCCGTGCCCGGCCCGGTAGGTCGGTTGCGGCTCATCAGGTAGCTGTATTCCTCCCAGGTAAAGTGGGTCAGCTCGTCCACGCCGATAAAATCAAAGGCTTTGCCCTGATAGTTGTATTTGTCCTGCGTGCGGAACATGCTGCCAAAGTAGATCTTCGCCCCGCTCGGAAAGGTCCATACGTGGCTGGAAGCGTTGTACCGCGCTTTCGGGAATACCGGCTTGTAGTACTGCATCGTCTTGTCGATCAGCTCCGAAAGCTGCGGGTAAGTCTTCCGCACGATCAGCCCGCGGTAGTGCGGAATGTCCACCTGCCGCAGCGCTTCGATCACCAGTGCATCGCTCTTTCCTCCGCCTGCTGCCCCGCCGTACAGCGCTTCGTCCTCGCTGCGGCGCATAAAGGCTGCCTGCTTGGGCTGCGGCCGCCAGATGACCAGCCGGTTTTTATACAGTTCCGCTGCCATCCAGCACCACCTCCTGCTGCCCGCCCTCGTCCTGCCGCTCCATCAGCACCGCCGGGGCTGCACTCTGGCTGCAGCCTTCGTCCCTCGGCACCAGTGCCGCAGCCTTTTCTGCTGCTGTCAGCAATATCGCTGTCACATTGGCCGCGTCTTTGTCGCTCATGGCAAGGCTCTCGTACCGCTCCAGCTGCTTTTCCAGCTCGGTGCGCTCTTCGTCCGTCAGCTGCCGGTCGTAGGTCCCCGGTGCGCTGCGTATCACAAGGCCTGTCTCGGCAGCGTCCTGCAGGTTTTCTTCCTCGCTCTTCAGCAGCACGCCCAGCTCATAGTTTTTGGCCCGTGCATCCTCATCCAGACGCTGCTGCAGCTTCGTCCGTATCTCGGCGGCGCGCTGGTTCTCTGCTGCGCGCTGCTGCAGGTAGCTCACCTGTGCCTTTGCGCCCAGCGCCGCTCTGGCTGCGATTTCCCGCGCCGCTTCGGCCCGTGCTTTTGCAAATTCTCCGTCCGGCTTCTTTGCTTCCTCTGCCACCCAGCTGCGGATGGTGCTCTCCGGCACACCGTATTTTCTCGCCACCGCACAGATGGAGTTTGTGCCGATCATGGCCATCACCACCTCGGCCCGCACCTTTGCCGGGTACTTTTTGCCCCGGCCCTGCCTGCCCGGCACGGTGTTTTTGCAGTATCTGCGCTCAGCCATGCCCGGCCCTCCTTCCTGTGCTGTTGCTTTCAGCCTACCACCAAACAGCCCGCAAAAACACTGCGGACATTTTGCGGTCGTCGCAGCGAGTACGGGTTGTGGCTCCCAGCGTCTGCTTCGGCCCTTGGGGCGGGCCTTGCATCCTGCTGGCCGCGGCCCCAACAACTCCTCCCTGTTTCCGCCACTGGCGGCGGTCGTCGTTGTTGCATCACAAAACCACCGGATGCATCCGCACCCAGTGTTTCAGATCAGCCCTGCTTTTGCAGCAAACACCGCTGCCGTGCTCAGCGTTTCCAGCTCCTTGTGGTAGTAGGTCGTCCGCCCAATGTGCAACTTTTCGATCGTTTCCGCCTCCGGCCGCTCTTCCAGATACCGCAGCCTGAGCAGATCCGCACAGGTCCCGTCCACCTCGGCATAGTAGTCCAGCACCTGCCGGATCACCCGTCCCCATGGGTCCGGCCCTGCGGCCGCACAGCCTGCCGCGTCCGCTGCTTTCTGCTTGCGCCCGTACTGCCGCAGCGCCTTTCTCACAGCCTTCTTCTGCTGTCTGGTCACTCGTCCACCGCCTTTCACGGCTCTATCTGCTTTCCAAAATTTTCCTTCATTCGCAGTTTTGGCCCGTTTCCGTCACTGTCCGCGCATTTTTACGCCGATTTTGCGTATTTCTCCGCGTTTCGCGCAATTATTACACGCAAAATAAAATAATTTTATCTGTCAGGTGCGAACTTTCGCAAACCCTCTCCGCCGCAGGATCAGATACGCCTGCGCTTCGGTAGCCTCCCATCCGTCTGGCCGCGGCCTGTCCGCTTCGTACAGCTGTCCGGGGTCATAGATCATCACCTGTACCACCTCAAAACCCGGATAGTGCTGCTCCCACCAGTAGGCATTCTCTGCGCATTCGGTGCAGCCCTTGCGCAGCTGGCGGCGGCTCCACTTCGTGTCGCTGGGTGCCAGTTCTTCCGGCTGGCTCAGATTGCGTGTTTCAATGCAGGCCCGCTCTTTGTGGCCGTATATGTAGCCTATGGTCCCGTTCTTGCCCTGTCCGTCCACGCCCAGCAGCTTCTTCATGTCCATGCGGTCGGCGTTCATGGTGCCCAAAGGCTCGTACTCACCTGTTCCCGGCACGCGCCGCCGCCACAGATCTTCCAGCATTTCGCGCCATTCCCGCCGGTCGGCAGCTCCCATCCCCACACATTCGGCAAAGCCGTGCATGTGCAGCCGTCCAGCTTCGCCTTTGCGCACCGCCCATAGCATCAGCCGTATTTTGTCCCGGTTCACACCAAAACGCTTTACCGTGGCATCGATCACCCGCCGCTTGTAGTTCTCCACATCCCGCCTGCAGGCTGCCAAGTCCTCCGGCAGATAGAACTCTTCGTATGTTCCGGTCAGGAAAAAGCCGTCCCGGCCAAAGTTCGCAATGGCCTTGCGCTGCTTGCGGCGTAAGCTGGCGTGCTTGTTCCGCTCTTTCTGGCCTCGGTCGCTCTCCTTGTGCTTCTTGCCGCGCCTGCGGTGCTCCTGATCTGTCACTGCATAAATGCCAACGGCCATGTACTCGCTGCCGCACCGGTATTTCTTTTCCCGAATGTAGCTCTTCTTCATCTGGCCGTCCTCCTGCATCGGTATGCTGCCGGTGTTTGTTTTCTCTTCTGTGCCCATCACCGTCACAGAAATAACGGGTATACTAGCTCCCCAAAGCGCCCACCCCGGACGCTGAAAAAGCGGTTCATCCTGCTATAAAATAAATGGTATAAAGGCTCCCGCCTGCCGCCGGTACGCTCCGGCAGCACCCGGCAGACTTTATCCTGCTGCGCTGTCGCCAAAGCCCCCGGCATCCTTTTGCCAGGGGCTTCCTCTGTTATTTTTTTCGTCTGCGCTGTCCTTTGTGCGCCATCCAGCCTTCCTTTACGTAGTCGCTCCGGTTCACTCTGTCCCGGGATACCATGTCCTTTGTGTAGGCTTTTTTCTGCTTTCACCGCAGCCGCCCATGCCTTGTACTTTTTGCACGTCCCATGGCACGCCGGGTGCCTTCCCGGACAGTTTGGTTTGCAGCACCATGTGATCATACCGGTGCCTCCGGTTTCCCGGCTGCAGCCCAGTAGCCGTAGCTCAGCTCTTTTTTGCCGGCTTCCCGGGCCGCAGCGTTGTAAAGGCACAGCTCATGCACAGCACGCTGCAGCTCGTCCGGCTTCTCAATTCCCGTGATCGGCGGCCTGCTCTTTTTCGGCACGCTGCTTCTGGCTCCCGGCGCATTGCACAGCACGTCCCGCCGTATCCTCTTCCGTGTCAGGCTGTAAATGCCCTGCGGCCTACAGTGCCCGGCATAAAAAACATTCGTCACGGTCTGTGTGTTCTTAAACAGTCCCTTTTCTACCAGCTCTGCGGCCGTGCCCTCGTGCAGCAGGTTTCCGTCCGCGTCAAACATGCTGTAAAACCATACCTCCCGCATCTGGGTGCCGGTCCTGTGGTCCGGTTCTGCTTTCGGCTTTGGCTGCTTTTCTTCCCGTTCCAGCCGCCACTTTTTCGGCTTTGTCTTTCTTTTCTTTTGGTGGGCATAGCCTGTGCATACGCTTTCGGCGCGGTTGTAGTATCCCTGTTCCACCAGCTCCTGCGGTGTGCCTTTTGCACGCAGTGCTCCGGTCTTTGCGTCGTACAAGCTGTAAACGTATTGCTTTGTCACCGGCGCACCTCCTGCTGCGCATACCGGTGCTTTGCCGTCTGCCATGCTTCCTGCCTCCGCTTCAGTGGATTCACAACGTCTTTCATGATCACCTCGTGTACTTCGCGTACCTGCACGCCACACTTTGCCGCCAGCTTCTTTTCGACCCGCTTGCGGGTCATTCTGTATTTGTCCTTGCTCACACTCTTCCTCCATACAGTTCAAACTCTGCACCGTCTTCGGTGATCAGTACCCCGCCGTCCAGCGCCTCAGCCAGCTGCTGCAGCCGTGCTGCACTCAGCTTCAAAAGCCCGCCGGGCTTACACCAGCGCCGCACGTCAAGCGGCCTTGTATCCAGCGCTTTCGCCAGAGTTTCCTCGTTTTCGCCACGGTAGGTCATGGCTTCCTTCAGCGTCATCTTAAACGTCTCCTCTCCCAACTTTCCGGCGCAGCTGCCTGCTGCAGAACTGCCTCGATCTTCTTTTTGATCTCACCCGGTGCCAGCACTGCCGTGCCTGCAGGCGCAGCGCAGCGGCCCATGGCTCCGGCCATGTTCCGCCGGAAGAAAGCATCTTTCTGTTCCTCATAGTCCCGGTCTGCCTGTTTTGCCCGCTCTTCGTCCGGGATGTCTTCCACAATAATGTCGTCGGTCTGCAAAGCGTCGCAGGCACATCTGCGCAGGTGTTCCATGGCAACATCCAGCCCGTCCGCACGGCCCTCTTCATTCACCTGCCGGTAATTGGCAAGAGTCTCCTGCTTCAATCGGTTCAGCCGCCCGGCACCATATCCCAACAGCTCCATGCAGGCCTTTGCGTATAAGGTCCATACCATGCTGGCGGCCACATCGCCCGCCATGCGCAGCTGCTGCTCTCGCCGGGTACGCGGTGCACGCAGCACCGGCACCCGGAACTCCGGCTCCACGCCCTCCGGCATCCAGTTGTCCCGCATCGCTCTGCTCTGGTCGGTGCTGGGCATTCCTTTTCCGTTCGCCTGCATGGCAATGTTCAGGCTTTCCAAGCCCAGCTCTTCGGTGCGCAGCTCGATCCGATTCAGTCGATCTTTGCCCACGCCAAAGCACTGGTGCAGCGCAATGATGATGCACCAGCGTGTCATTTCCGCAGTTCCGTCCCGCGTCAGATCCAACTCCTGCCGCAGGTTCATTTTCTGCTTCACTGCCGGTTCACTCCTTCCCGGTATTGCTCAAACAGTGCGATCCAGTCCTGTGTGCTCAGCCGTTTGTCCCGGCTCGCTTCGCTCAAAAGCCGATATGCACTGCTTTCCTTGTCGGCCGGGTGCTGCCAGTCCAGCTTTTTCAGCTCTTCGGCCATCCGGGCACGGTATTCTTCTAAGATCATCTTCGTTTTCCTTTCACGGCTCCCCGCGGTCGTTCATCCAGCTGGCAGCCAGCGCTCTGGCAGCCGCCAGCTTGTCGCACAGCATGTTCACCGCGGTTTCCTTCATCCACTCCGGCAGCCGGTCGGCCTGCAGCAGGGCCGCACCCATGTCCCGCACAAGCTCTTCACCGTACTGCTCCATCCGCTGCCAGATCTCCGTTTCTTCCGGTGTCATGTTCATCGGTGGCCGCATCTCAGCCCGCCTTTCTCCGGCTTTTCGGCTTCACCGTGTCCGCCGGGGCTTTGTGTGCCTTGTTGCCTTTCCTGCTTTCCTTGTCCGCACAGCAGCCAAGGCCCAGCATGGCCAGCGCTGCCGCCAGCAGCACCAGCGCCGCAGCGGCCCAGCCCAGCATTTCCCAGCCGTTCGCGCTGTGCTCAATGCCGCTGGATACCAGCAGCGCGCCAATGGCCGTCACCATAGCTGCCATGTACCACAGGCTTGCCCGGATGGTTGCTTTCAGTTTCACTTGTGTTTCCTCCTGTTTCGTGTTAAACTTCTGGTGATAGTGGCTCAAAACTATCACCCTGTAAGCTCGTCGGTGTTCGCTGCACCGGCGGGCTTTTTGTTTGTTCGGTCCAGCGCCCCCTGCTCCAGCGCCGCATTCTTGTCAATGCGCCACAGCCGCGGCCCCACCTTTTCGGCAGGCAGCCGCCCGGTGCGGCACATTTTCTGTACGGTCTTCAGGTTCACACCCATCAGCGCAGCATACTGCGCCGGACTCAGATATGCCGGCAGTTGCCGCGCATCATAGATCCGCGCTTTTCTCATATTACGTCTGCCTCCTCAATCCGGGCTGAAGGTCTGAAACCGGCATTCTTCGCCCGCTTTCGCTTTTATCTGCCCGGCATTCTCTGCATCCGCCAGGCTGTAAAAGTCAAATTTCTCTTCCAGGCACGCCAGCACCTTCCGCTGCATCGGCTCCGGCACGCCCGCCTGCCGCATCGCCATCAGGCAGTATCCCATGCAGGCTGCATTGCTCCACGGTTCACCCAGCCCTGCCAGTGCCTGCATGGCGTATTCTTTTTCCATCATTGCTTTTCTCCTTTCGTGCACTTCTCCTCCTTGACAAAGGCTCCCTCCCCGAGGGAGCTGTCGGCGCAGCCGACTGAAGGAGTCTCATGCGCTCTTGCCACTTCTCCCTTTCCTGTGCTACAATCATCTCAAAATAGGAAAGGAGGTATTTTCATGGCATCACAGTTTCAAATCCGTACCAAAGATATCCCATTGCTCGTTCGTGCGCTGCAATCGCTCGAAACTGTACCGGATACATGGTTCGGATCTGTAGACGACCCTTCTTTGATCTCTGAAATGAAGAATGCTGCCCGCGCCCTTCCGGTCAAACTGCGGCTCAAGACTCTTCAGCTGTCAAGCCTCGATGTTCTGGCTCTGCAGCAGGCTTGCTGCTATCAGTGTTTAGAGTGCAAGCTTTCAAGGCAGGACTACAAACTGCTGGAAGACTATTCAAATCAGTTCGCAGCACTTCTGGCTTCTGGTAATCTTGGTATGTTACAGTAAATATCTTTCCTTGCGCGCTATTCATAAGCGCTGCTCTCTGTGCCCGCCTCAGGCGGGCTTTTTCTTTGTTTTCGTCCACATCCTCTCTCCTTTCATCTCTCGATCCACAGGTCCAGCCCGGCCGCTGCCAGCAGCACACCGGCAAACACCATGGGCGGGTAGCTGATCCACCATCCCACATTGAACACCACCGATCCGATCAGCCCGATCAGCAGTGACCACTTCCGGCGGCTCATGCGCTCTTCTCCTGCTGGCCTTTTTCCTCCAATTTGTGCTATACTCGCACCGGAAAGGAGTTGAAGCCATCCGTGCTTTATAAAATCATCTTTAAAATTCAGTGTCCCTTTGATCCTCTTGGCATCCGGCCTGCAATGGAGTCCGAGATCCGTTGCAGCGTCTCACCCAGTAAACCTCCGCTGTATTCCTCCGTATCGCCATGCGGCCACTGCGGAGCACTCGATCAGCGCTCTTGTGAGCAATGTACAGATGCAGTCTATCTGATGTTTCAACAGGGCCTTATCCCTGTGGAGTCTCATCCCTCCTGCCCGGTTTGCATTTTGCCGGACCCCATTCGGCCATCTCTTGAGCTGCTTTCCAAATCACTTTCGCCCGCTGGGCAATAAATTCCGACATTCTCCGGTTGTACTCCGGGTCAATAAAGGCCATGCGCCGCGCTTCCATCCAGCACGGCAGCATTTCCCACAGTTCTGTGGCCGTTTTCACCGTCTCGCCATGTGGGTGCAGCCCCAGCTCGTTGTAGTCCCTGCTCATCTCTTCTCGGGGTGTGCAGGGCTTTTTCATGTCCTCGTCCATGTTTTCGCTCCTTTCATGCGCTCTTCTCCGGCTGGGCGGATGAGTGAAACAGATATTCCATTCTCAACCCCGGAAAGAGATTGTTCCGAACTTTCTCCGCTTCCGGGTAAGTAAAATCTGTTTCTCCATTGATTTTGTTTCGTGCCGTTTTCTCAGAGCATCCAATCGTCGCCATAATGTCTCTGACAGTCAAGCCGTTCCTTTGCATTTCAGCTTTCAAATTGTCCATTCAACATTCTCCTTTCTCTGTTTTGATTTTATCTTAAACGGTAAAATCTGTTTTGATTTTACATCCTAGTTTGGTAAAAGTCAATCCCATTTTGCAAAATTTTATATAATTCGGTAATTTTCTATTGACTTGTTTTCTTTTCACTCTTATAATAGAGCCATCAAACGAAAGGAGAATCTTACCGTGTGGCTTGAAAATCTCAACAAGCTGAAAAAGAACAGCGGTATGACGATTGAGCAGATTGCTCTTTCTTCCGGCGTTCCGAAGGGCACGCTGAACAAGCTCTTTGCCGGTCAGACCAAAGACCCCCAGCTGTCCACTGTCTCCGCCGTTGTTCACTGTATGGGTTATACCCTTGACGATCTGTCAGATGATACCGTCAGCGGTAAAGCTCACCTTACCCCCCAGCAGTCCGCGCTGCTGTCGTCCTTCGATCAGCTCAATGAGGAAGGCCAGCAGAAAGCCGTGGACTATGTAGATGATCTGGTGCTCACCGGACGCTATAAAAAATGTGCTTCGCTGGACGTGGATAAAAATGCAGCAGAAGCATAAAAAATAAGCCGCCTTTCGGCGACTGTGTTTTGGCAGGTTGATTGTTATGGATAAGTTTTCTTTTTCTGAGCGCCCATATTCCCGTGGCTTCGAAAAAGCCCTTGATGATATTTCTATTGAGGTTCGTCCACCTAATTTTGTGGCAGTATTGTCCGATTATTATCTCACTCGTAAGCCTTATTGGACCTGGCTCAAGCGTGCCTCAACGGATCAATTAGAGAATGATCCTGAACTTATCATCAATTTTTTCGGTTTAACGTCTACTCCTGCTCCTGATGTTTTTGCTTGGTATTGCTGTCTTTTCCACTCGTATCGTTTTCTTGCAGGAAGCTCTCCTTGCCATTGTGATGATGGCAGTCTTTCTCAGTGGGGTGAATATATCCAAAGCTTTTTATCCGGACTCATATCTTACGGAATTGATGAACGTTTTATTGAAAAGCAGCCTGCCATTGAGCTTCTCGCTGCTCTTTTACATCCAGAGTTATCTCAAAATATTCTATTAGTTGATAAACACGTTCCTTCATCCTATTCCAACCGAAAGAAATCTTCTCATAATGAAACCGCCTTAGGTTGTGGAATTTTATCTTTTCTTCTTTTAATTTTTTTGCTTATCGTTTTTATTGGGAATTAACTATTCCTATCCACCCTGGATTTCTCCAACACGATGCATTGAATATCAAAGCTCTTTCGGTATCAGATTTGGCCAAGCTCTATTAAATCTTTCTGCCAAGCGCTCCTCTTGTCCTCGGCATTCTTTTCGTTCCTCTTATGCATTTTCTTCCATGGGCAGCTGATTGTGCCGAACACATTTGCCCCACTCGTCGTGGATTACGTTACAATTTTGTCATTGCTTATGATATTATTTGCGTTATTTCCAATGTTATGCCCTGCATTATGGGCGATGCATCTTTTAGCTTTTACTATCTTCTCCCGCTTCTCTATGCCTTTATTTTCTGGCAAATAAAGAAGGGAGTATCTACGTAAGTCTAACTCACCGGGCGCTATAAAAAATGTGCTGCGTCTGGCTTGGGCAAAGAAGCATAAAAAATAAGCGGCCTTACCTTCGACCAAAGCAGCTCATTTATGTCTTGTTCATGAAGAAATCTTGAATTTTTATTGCTTGTCAAGCCCCAATTTTAAATTTTTCCGTTGCTCTCGCAACTTTTCGCTGTAAAAATTGTTTACAATCGGCGGGCCAAAGCGTATAATACATGTAACGGAACCCGCTAAGCCTCTGGGTGCATTGCATCTATGCGTATCATGGCGGGTCTTTTTTTATGTCAATTTCTGAGGATGTCCAATATGCCTGAAACAAAATCTTTTTGTACCTATGAACAGCAGCTCCAAATTCTGAAAAGGCGCGGCTTATCAATTACCGATGATGCTTTGGCCCTTCAGTGGCTTCGGGAAAAGAATTATTATCGCCTGAGCGCCTATTCCCTCACGCTGCGGCACAAAAGTCCTTCTACTGGAGAAGATGAATTTTTAAAGGACTCATCTTTTTCTACAATCATCGACCTTTATCAGTTTGATGAACAGTTTCGTGCTGCTATCTCTCACGCTGCAGCTATTGCAGAAACCAACCTCAAAGCCTATATTGCTTACTACCATGCCCGCCAATACGGTCCGGTCGGCTATCTGGATGGAAATCATTTTGAAGATCCCTGGCGGCACGCTAAACTTTTGAATGGCCTTTCCAAATCTCTCGGCTTGCGAAAAGATGAACCATTTGTTTTACATCATCATAAGGATTTAAACGACGTATATCCTGTTTGGGTTATCGTTGAGGTTTTGACCTTTGATCAGGTTTCTATGATGTACCGTAACCTGCTGCCGGAAGACCGTGCTGCCATTGCTCGTGAGTTCTATGGTATTTCTTCTCGTGAATACATTGAAAACTGGACTCATTGTGCTGTTGTTGCTCGCAACATCGCTGCACATGGTTCCCGCTTTTATCATCGACAGCGTGTTAATCCTCCCGCAAGAATGCCTAAATCCATCAATTCTTACGGCACAAAACCATTCGGATATGTATATGCTCTTTGGCATTTACTTCCCGTTCCTGACCGCAGCGCATTTGTCAACGCCGTTCATGATTGCTTTATAGCACATCCCTCTGCTCAACTTTCTGAATTGGGTTTTCCTGATAATTGGCTTGATATTTTAACCGTCCATTGATTTTTGAGCGCCCACCCGGCACTCCTTTTTTACAAACGCAAAGAACCCCTCAGCTGTTTCCAGCCAAGGGGTTCTCTGCTCTGCTGTCTGTCCAAAAGAAAAGTAGGAGTTTCTATCATGGAATGCCTTGCAAATCCCGTCGCGTCTCCGCTTTTCTATTGTAAATCCAATATGATCCTTCTGCAACCCAGAATTTTTTCAGAGGAGGTGTGTACACATGGCAAACAAAAAAGGTTCCGATGGCCGTTACCGCTACCGTGTCTGCATCGGCAAAGATGAAACCGGTAAGCCCAAATACAAAAGCTTTTATGGTTCCACCGCAAAGGCAGCGCGTGCTGCTGCCGAAGCTTACCGCACAGCACTGGGCAAGGGAATGGATCCCGCCCAATCCAAAGCCACCCTTGCCACTCTGTACGATAACCTGATTGCTGCCAAAACAGCCAAAGGCATCGGGCAAAAGAGTCTCGACCGCTATGAAGACAATAAAAACCATTGGGGTCCGCTTCTGGATCAGCCTGCAGCAGACCTTCGCACTGCCGACTTTCAGCGGGTCCTTAACTCTCTGGCCCAGTGGCACAATGGCAAACCGCCACTGTCCCACTTCACGCTGTCCAATCTGCGCAGCAGCGCCAAGGCTGCCTATGAACTCGCTATCCCAGAAGTGGTACAATACAATCCCATTGTTAAAACCACCTGCCCTGCCGGTGCTGATCCTGAGCACCGTGAACCTATCACAGAGGAACAGCAGCAGTGGATCCGTGAAACACCTCACCGCGCCCAGCGTGCTGCCATGCTGCTGCTTTACTCAGGCCTCCGCCGCGGCGAAGCTACCGCCCTCACTTGGGCCGATGTCGATTTGAAAGAAGCCACGATCACCGTTCACAGCGGTTATAATTTCAAGGATAAAAAAATCAAGAATCCCAAAACAGAAGCCGGTGTCCGGGTCGTTAATATTCCAAAGATCCTTGTGGACTATCTCAAGACTCAGCAGGACGATTGCTTGTATGTGCTGCATACTGTAAAGGGCCACCGCATGACAGAGCAGGCATGGAAAACTCTGTGGAGCAGCTACATGGCCGATCTGAATGCAAAGTACGGCTATCACGGCGAAGAAAGCAAAAAGCGCCCAGGCGGCCTGCCCATGCGCATTGAACCCTTTACACCTCACCAGCTGCGGCACACCTTTTGTACCCTGATGTACTTTGCCGGGGTCGATGTTCTCACCGCCCGCGATCAAATGGGTCATAAGGATATCAGCGTCACCCTCGGCATCTACACTTCTCTTGACAAAAAATTCAAGAAAAAGAAGATCAATCGTCTGGACTCCTATCTCAAAAAACAGACCGGCTAATTTGTAGTGGCGCAAAAGTGGCGCACGTTGTTTATATTTTTATCGTATTTATGTGTTTTATTCTCAATTCCTTGCCCGCTCGTAATGAGCAGGTCGCCTGTTCGAATCAGGTCAGTAGCTCCAAAAATCCTACGAATTTACGTTTAAAATCGTAATTTCGTAGGATTTTTTTATTTAGTCTCGCAAGTTTTCGCAAAACCGCAACATAAACCGCAACATCGCCCACAAAACAAGACAAAATAAAACGCCCCGTGACACCATTTCATAGGGCGTTATACGCATTTTTATGCTTTCTTTTGGACAGGCTCCTTGAGTTCACAATGTAGGTTTGTCAATGATGTGTTCCTGTGATGTTTGGTGTAGCAATTTAACTGTACCACAGAACGACTCATTCGTCTTTTTTCACTTTGTGACACATCTATTGTAATCCTACACAGCTTTTATGGATCAATATATGAAATTTTATTGAAAGTTCTTCATGGTAGTGGTAAAATATTTTTATGTTTCTGTCATTCTGTGCCCCCTTCGCGGTAGAGGGAGAGCGCAAAACAGAAAAGACGCAAAAATTGCGGCATCCTTTCCGTGGGTGGGTTTTACAGCGCACACTCTTGCGGGCGGTGATGTATGATCAGTAAGCCAAAGCAGCCAACCGCAAAACGATGGCTGCCCAAGAAGTGTGAGGAGAAGGATCGGATGAAAACAAAAACATTGCGCCGCCTATTTTCCATGCTTGCGGCACTGGTGATGGGGCTATCCCTGCTCACCGGATGCAACGAAAAAAATGCGGAACGAACACAGGAGCAGGAAGACGCTCAGACTATTCAGGTGTATCTGTGGAGCACCAGCCTGTACGAAAACTATGCCCCCTATGTCCAGTCCCAGCTGCCGGACGTGAACATTGAGTTCATCGTCGGCAACAACGATCTGGATTTTTACAAGTTTTTGCAGCAAAACGGCGGTCTGCCGGATATCATCACCTGCTGCCGCTTCTCGCTGCACGATGCGGCACCGTTGAAGGACAGCCTGATGAACCTTGCCATGACCAATGAGGCAGGCGCTGTGTACAACACCTACCTCAACAGCTTCAAAAACGAGGATGGCAGCGTGAACTGGCTGCCGGTCTGCGCGGATGCTCACGGCTTTGTGGTCAACCGTAGCCTTTTTGAGCAGTACGATATTCCCCTGCCCACCGATTACGCAAGCTTTGTAGCGGCCTGTCAGGCTTTTGAAAAGGTAGGCATCCGCGGCTTTACCTCCGATTATACCTACGACTACACCTGCATGGAAACCCTGCAGGGGCTTTCCGCTGCCGAGCTTACCACCACCGCGGGGCGCAAGTGGCGCACTACCTACAGCGACCCCGCCAGCACCGCGCGGGTGGGTCTGGACGACACCGTATGGCCGGGGGCGTTTGAGCGGATGGAGCAGTTCATTCAGGATACCCACCTTACAGCAGATGATCTTGCATTGAATTACGACGATGTGACCGGAATGTTCCGGAACGGAGAAGTTGCCATGTACTTTGGCAGCTCTGCCGGCGTGAAGATGTTTCAGGATGAGGGCATCGACACGATCTTTCTGCCCTTCTTCAGCCAGAACGGCGAACCGTGGATCATGACCACCCCCTATTTCCAAGTTGCCCTGAACCGAGATCTGGAGCAGGACACCGCGCGCCGCGAAAAAGCCATGAAGGTGCTGAACGTCATGCTCTCCGAACAGGCGCAGAACCGCATCGTCTCGGAGGGGCAGGACATACTGAGCTACAGCCAGAACGTTCCCCTGCGCCTGACCGAGTATCTGAAGGACGTCCGCAGCGTGGTGGAAGAAAACCACATGTATATCCGCATCGCCTCCAACGATTTCTTTGCCGTTTCCAAGGATGTGGTCTCCAAAATGATCGCAGGCGAGCTTACCGCTGAGCAGGCGTATCAGGCCTTCAATGCCCAGCTCCTTGCCGATGAGGAGCCTGCCGACAACGAGACCGTGCTGACCTCCGGGAAGGCCTATTCCAACGTATTCCACGCAAACGGCGGCAGCGCTGCCTTCTCCGTGATGGCAAACACGCTGCGCGGCGTGTATGGCACCGATGTGCTGCTTGCCACCGCAAACAGCTTTACTGGCAGTGTGCTGCAGGCGGATTATAACCAGAAAATGGCAGCTTCCATGATCATGCCGAACGGTCTGATGTCCCGCCAGCGCACCATGACCGGTGCGGAGCTGAAAGAGACCGTCCGCGCCTTTGTGGAAGGCTGCGAGGGCGGGTTTGTGCCCTTCAACCGCGGTTCTCTGCCAGTGGTCAGCGGCATTGCTGTGGAGGTAAAAGAGAATAACGGCAGCTATACCCTGACCGGCATCACCCGGAACGGGCAGCCGCTGGGAGATAACGACACCGTTACCGTGACCTGCCTTGCAACGGAAAAGCAGATGGAAGCGCTGCTTGCGAGCGACAGCGGCACGTCTGCGGGCGAAGATACGTGGGTAAAAAACACATGGCGCGATTATATCTCCGGCGGCGCAGCGCTTGCAAAGCCGGAAAACTACATGACACTGAGGTGAGCGGAATGGCAGACGAAAAGCACGAATCCAAACGCAGCTGCTATTCCCGGCACAAGTGGCTGCCTGCCGCCGCTGCCATCCTTCTTTTGGTCTTTCTGGCAGCCGGTTTCAGCTTCCGGTACATCTCGTTTATGTCGCAGACCATCTATCAGGAAAGCACCTCGCATCTGGAAGAGGTGCTGTATAAATCCAATAGTATGCTGAAAGAGATGGTGCGCAAAAACCTGACCTATCTGCATCTGTGCAACGGCTTTCTGAAAAACACCTCGAATGAGGATGAAATTCAGGCCTATATCGAGGAAGCACAGCAGGCAACCGGATTTGTTAACTTCTACTTTCTTTCCTATGACGGCAACTACACGACCGTGACCGGGGAAACCGGCTACCTTGGCCTGCAGACCAACCTGGACGAAAAGCTCTCCGATGGCGAGGATATCGTCGTGAATACGGCGCTGCCCGGCAAAGCCCCGATGCTTGCGTTCATCTGCCCCGAAACGCAGGGCAGCTACCGGGGCTTTGCCTACGATGCCGTTGCCATCACCTATTATAATGATGCTGTGCTGAGATTGCTGGACAGCTCTGCTTTTCAGGGCAATGCCAGCAACTATGTGATCTACCCGGATGGGCGGGTGGTGATTGACAATTCCGTAAACCGCAAGGAAATCATTTACAACTTCATTGCGATGCTGCGCGACCATTCCGACCTTTCCGAGGAACAGATTCTTGCCCTTTCGGATGATTTTGCGCAGGGCCGCAGCGGAAACCTGCGGGTCAAACTGGGCGACACCAGTTATTATCTGGTCTACGAGGATACCGCGGTCCAGAACTGGACGATGGTGGGGCTTGTGCCGGTCAGCATCGTCAATGCCAGTCTGGATAAGCTGTGGTTCCACACGGTGCAGATCGTGGCGGGCATCGCCTTTGGCCTTGCTGTGCTGATCATCCTGCTGATCCTGCGCAGAAGCCATACGACCCTGCGCCGGAAGGACACTGAGATCCTGTACCGGGACGAGCTGTTCCAAAAGCTTTCGCTGAACGTAGACGACGTTTTCCTGATGCTGGACGCAAAGACCTCCAAGGTGGATTATGTCAGCCCCAACGTCGAACGGCTGCTGGGCATCCCGTGGAAAGAAGTGCGGCAGGATGCCCGTGCTCTGGCAGCGCTGCACCCGAAGGATGACCCGGATCGCGACAAGAACTTTCTGGAAGGACTGCTCAGCGGGCAGCAACGCGAATGGGATTTCGAGTTTGAGCATCGGGAGACCAAAGAGCGGCGCTGGTTCCATAACATCGCCATGGGCAGCGAGGTAGAGGGCAGGACCAAGTATATCCTTGTCTTGTCCGACCGCACCGCCGACAGGCAGGTGAATCAGGCACTTTCGGATGCCGTTGCAGCGGCCGAGACTGCCAACCGCGCCAAAAGCACCTTCCTTTCCAATATGTCCCACGACATCCGCACCCCCATGAACGCCATCATCGGCTTTACCACGCTGGCACTCAGCAACATTGACGATAAAGACCGGGTGAAGGATTATCTTGCCAAGACCCTCGCTTCCAGCAATCATCTACTTTCCCTCATCAACGATGTGCTGGATATGAGCCGCATCGAAAGCGGAAAGATCCATCTGGAAGAAGTGAAAGTCAACCTTTCGGATGTGCTGCACGACCTGAAAACCATCGTCAGCGGGCAGATCTACGCAAAGCAGCTGGAGCTTTATATGGATGCCATGGATGTGACTGATGAGGACGTCTACTGCGATAAGACCCGGCTGAATCAGGTACTGCTGAACCTGCTGTCCAACGCCATCAAGTTCACCCCGGCGGGCGGCACGGTCTCGGTGCGGGTGCGGCAGCTTGCCGGAGCGGTGCGCGGCTGCGGGCAGTACGAGTTCCGCGTCAAGGACAACGGCATCGGCATGAGCCAAGAGTTCGCCAAAAAGATTTTTGAGCCGTTTGAGCGGGAGCGCACCTCCACGGTAAGCCGGATCCAGGGCACCGGCCTTGGCATGGCTATTACCAAAAACATCGTGGATATGATGGGCGGCACCATCGAGGTGCAGACGGCGCAGGGCAAGGGCAGCGAGTTTATCATTCGTGTGCCCATGCGTGCGCAGGCAGAGCACCGTCCGGTGGAAAAGATCACCGAACTGGAAGGCCTGAAGGCACTGGTGGTGGATGACGATTTCAACACCTGCGACAGCGTGACAAAGATGCTGGTCAAGGTGGGCATGCGTGCCGAGTGGACCCTTTCCGGCAAGGAAGCGGTGCTGCGTGCACGGCAGTCCATCGAGATGAGCGATGCTTACCATGCCTATATCATCGACTGGCGCTTGCCAGACATGAACGGCATCGAGGTCACCCGCCAGATCCGCAGCCTGAACAATGATACGCCCATCATCATCCTGACTGCCTACGACTGGTCCGACATTGAGGTGGAGGCAAAGGCTGCCGGTGTGACCGCCTTCTGCTCCAAGCCCATGTTCATGTCCGACCTGCGCGAGACCCTGATGAGCGCCATCGGCCAGACACAGACGGATGCGGCGCAGGAGCTTCTGCCGAAAAAGAGCACCAACTTCAAGGGCAGGCACATCCTGCTGGTAGAGGACAACGAGCTGAACCGCGAGATCGCGCAGGAGATCCTGTGCGAGTACGGCTTCCGGGTCGATACGGCTGAAAACGGTGCCGTGGCGGTGGAAAAGGTAAGCACTGCCGCACCGGGCAGCTATGATCTGGTGCTGATGGATGTGCAGATGCCGGTGATGGACGGCTATACCGCCACCCGGCAGATCCGCGCACTGGGCGACCCTGCACTGGCAAAGATCCCGATCCTTGCCATGACTGCCAATGCATTCGATGAAGACCGCCGCAATGCCTTGGAAAGCGGCATGACCGGCTTTTTGTCCAAACCCATCGTGATCGGCGACCTTGTGCAGGAGCTGCGCAAAATTTTGTAACAAGCCGCCTGTCAGGCAAAAAAAAAATAAAGCACCCGCAGCAATTTGCTCACCGGAGATTCAAAACCTCTGTGGCGCTTGCTGTGGGTGCTTTTGCTTTTGGGCGCTGTTTATTTCAGTACATC